>Ga0182742_1000153_pt1 | contig 130286 bp, 121 predicted proteins | sample eDN5th37CBELigMG_FD_128880 | JGI IMG/M metagenome (GOLD analysis project Ga0182742, IMG submission 128880) | Enriched Miracle-Growth compost microbial communities from Emeryville, California, USA - eDNA 5th pass 37_C BE-Lig MG (version 2)... ... | reverse complement strand
GTCGCGATCGCGCACGGCGCCCGCGTCGTCGCCGAGCCCAAGCGCGGGATCCCGCAGGCCACCTCCGCGGGACTCGACGCCGCGACCGGCGACGTCATCGGCCGGCTCGACGCCGACTCGATCGCACGACCGGACTGGACGGCGCGCGTCATGGCGGCGTTCGACCGGGACGCCGAGCTCGACCTGCTCAGCGGGCCGGGCGAGTACTACGGGGCGACGCCGCTCCAGCGCTGGTACGGCGAACGCCTGCAGATGCCGATCTACTACGGGCCGATCGCCTGGCTCTTCGGCCACGACGTCGTCTTCGGCTCCAACTTCGCGATCCGCGCGGACGCCTGGCGGGCGATCCGCGGCCGCGTGCACCGCGACGACCGGGAGGTGCACGACGACTTCGACATCGCGATGAACCTGCGTCCGGGGATGGGCGTGCGCTTCGACCGCACGCTCGTCGTCGGCGTCTCCGCCCGGCCGCTCACGTCGTGGGCGCGGCTCATGCGCACCTACCGGATGGGCATCCACACCTTCGCCGTCAACCACCGGGAGGAGTCGCTGCTCGCGCGCCGGCGCGCCTGGACCGCGCACGGTCGAGGCGGTGAGGCGCGCGCCGCGACCGGTACGACGAACTAGCGGCGCGGGGCCGCGCCGCCGCGGGACGAGCGGCGCTATCGCGCCGAGCCGCCGATGACGCGCACCATGTCGCGAACGAGCTGATGGGGCGCCGTCTCGCAGGGACTGTGGCCCGTCGCGTACTCGACGGGCTCGGCATCGATCCGCGCGGCGAAGCGACGATGCGCGCGACTGGACCACAGGTCGTGCGCGCCGAACGCGACGAGCTTCGGGACGGCGAGCGCGCGCACCCGGTCGGCGAGCGCAGGCGCCCGCTGCATGAGCCGGAAGATGTCGACGACGCTCGCCCACCGGGTGACGCCGAGCCGCCGCATCACGAAGCCGTGGCGGAGCGCGTCGACGTGGTTCTTGTTCGTCCGGATCCCCCAGGCGAGGATTCCCGCGGCGCCGCGCGCGCCGACGATGAAGGAGGCGAGCATGAGTCCGCCGCGGTAGCCGGTCGCCTTGCGGAAGACGTGCCCGGAGACCGGCGGGACGGTCAGCAGCGTGAGCGAGGCGACGAGATCGGGCTCCCGGAGCGCCGCCTCCTGGGCGACGATGCCGGCGAACGAGTAGCCGAGCAGGTGCACCGGGGTGCGTCCGGTGCGCAGCACCGCGAGCACGTCCTCGACGAACAGGTCGAGCTCATAGCGCTCGCGCGGCGGGTCGAGGCGCTCCGGACCGGCCTGCGCCGACTCGTACTGCCCCGCGAGGTCGATCGCCTCGACTCGGAAGCCCCCTCGTGCGAGCAGCGGGATCATCAGCGCGAAGTCCTCCTTCGACCCCGTGGCCCCCGGCACGAGCAGCACCCGCGGGGCCGTCGGGTCGCCCGCGGCGAGGCCCGCGAGCTCACCGCTCGGCACCCGGTAGCGCACCGTCTCGGCACCGGGCGGCGGGACGTCCCAGGCGATGGGGGCGATCGCGTCGTCGAGGGTCCTGGCCGTCTCCGCGGACATCGTCGACGGATCGGGGATCGACCCCTCGCCGGCCTGCGGCGTCCCCTCCAAAGCCACCAGCCGAGACTACTAGACCGCTACGCGACCGCCAGTGCGTCGCGCAGCAGGCCCATGATCGCCTGGATCTGGACGCTCGCCTCGGCGGCGACGTCCTCGTCCGAGCCGTCGAGCGCCCGCGCCGCGAGCCCGGCCTTCGAGCCGATCAGGTCGGCGATCCGCGCGTCGATCGTGTGCGCCGCGATGATCCGCCACGCGGTGACCGGCATCTCCTGCCCGATCCGGTGCACCCGGTCGATCGCCTGCGTCTGCTCGGCGCTCGTCCAGGACAGCTCGGCGAGCACGACGTTCGACGCCGCCTGCAGGTTGAGGCCGACGCCGGCGGCGAGCAGGGAGCAGACGATGACCTGGACCGATGGGTCGTTCGTGAACGCGTCGATCGCCGCCTGACGCGCCTTCGCGGTCTGGTCGCCGCGGATCGAGACCGTCCTGACCCCGAGCGCCGCGAGGTGGTCCTCCGCGGTGTCCATGACGTCGATGTGCTTCGCGAAGAACACGACCTTGCCGACCGACCGGGCGAGGTTCGCCGTGTAGTCGGCCGCGAGCGACGCCTTGCCCTGGCCGATCCGGCGGACCATCGTGAAGACGTTCTCGCCGTCGCCCGTGCCCTTCGACTCCTCGAGCTCCGCGTGCGCGACGACACGGATGAGGTCCTCGTCCGCCGCCTCGGGACGCAGCTCCCTGAGCCGGCGGAAGCGGTCGAGCAGCCGCGCGGTGAGCGCCGCCTCGGCGGCCCGGATCGAGCGGCCGAAGTCGTCGTCGAGCTCGACGGGGATGTCCGCGATGCGACGAGCCGGGATGTCGGCGGCGACGTCGACCTTGCGCCGCCGCACGATGCCCATGTCGATCACCGCCTTGCGCGCGGCGGGGAAGAAGCCGGGATCGCCGGGGACGAGACCGGTGTCCTCGAGCCTCGCCATCAGCGTCGCCGTCGGCTTCTGCACGCCCGACTTGTCGGCATCGGTGATCCAGCCGAGGTACTGCCAGATCGCCCTGAAGTCCTCGATCGTGTTGATGAGCGGCGTGCCGGTCAGCGCGACGAACAGCGCCTTCGGGTTCGTGGCGCGAATCGAGCGCGAGAGCGCGATGACGTGCTTCGAGCGCTCCGACTTGAGGTTCTTGATGAAGTGCGCCTCGTCGACGACCATGCCCTTGAAGCCGAAACGGCCGAGCCAGCCGACGTGGCGGTCGAGGATCTCGTAGTTGACGACGATGACGTCCGCGAACGCGTCGACGTCGTCGCCGTCGCCCTGCACGACGCTCACCCGGCGACCCGGCAGCCAGCGCTGCACCTCGCGCGCCCAGTTCGTCTTGACGACGTTTGGCACGACCGCGAGCAGCGGGAACGCCTTCGCCGCCTGCGCGCCGAGCAGCGCCTGCGCCGTCTTGCCGAGGCCCGGCTCGTCCGCGAGCAGGAACGTGCGATGGCCCTGGCGGACCTCCTCGATGAAGCGCGCCTGGTGCGGCATGAGCTCGAGGTCGCCTGGCGCGCTCAGCGAGCCGGCCTCGGGCAGGTCCATCGTCGCCGCGACGCCACCGGCCTCGAAGGCGCGGAACAGCGGGTCGATGAGCTCCCAGTTCGCGAGCCGACCCGGCGCGGATCGGTGCCCCTCGAACGCCGAGAAGTCGGGAGCGAGGAACGGGTTCGCCATCTGCATCTGACGCACCGACGACGGCAGCACCTGGCGCTCGACCTGCTTGTCGACCGGCTTCGGCTCCTCCACGATGAGCAGCTCCTCCGGCGCGAGCTCCACGCCGGCCGCCATCAGCATGTCGCGGCGCAGCGTCTTCGCGGCCGCCGTCACGGGCGCGTCGTCCGCGAGCAGGCCGATCAGCGTCGTGTCCCGCGCGGCCGTCTTCGCGAGGATCCCCGCAAGACCGTCGAGCCGCTTCTGCTCGTTCTGCCGCTCCGCCTCGGTCAGCTCCTTGTCGGCCTTGACCCGGGCGCGCTCCTCGCGCAGCAGCAGGGCGGCGACCTGGAAGCGCGCGCGGTTCGCCGGCTTGAGCGGCCCCTTCTGGACCGCGGACTCGACCTCGCGCGCGGTGCGCGCGAGGATCGGGATGACGCCCGCGTCGTCGCCCGTGCGCGCACGGCGGCGCTGCTGCTGACCGCGCGACTGCTTCGCGGTGGTACTCGTCGATGCCACTTGCGTGTCTCCCATGCGACGATCGTGTCGCTCGAACTGACTGCCGATCCGGGCTACGCCATGGACACCCCTGACGGCCCCCGGATGCGCCTTCGCGGACCAGACCCGGCGCGGAACTCCGCCGGTGATCGCGCTGACGACGCTGATGGCATTCTACCCGTATCTGCGCCCTCGCACCGAATCCACACCGAGGGCTAGTGTCGAGTCGTGACGAACGAGGCCGCCGTCGCACGATTCGAGGCGCTGATCCGGGTGCCGACAGTGTCGAGGGCCGACCCGGAGGCGACCGACTGGGCGACGTTCACCCGATTCCGCGAGGTCCTCGCCGAGCAGTACCCCCTCCTCCACGCGCGCCTCGAGCGAGAGCTCGTCGCCGGCCACACCCTGCTCATGCGCTGGCCCGGCGCCGACCCGGCCGCCGCGCCGGCGATCCTCATGGCCCATCAGGACGTCGTCGACCCGGGCGAGGTCGCCGCGTGGACGCACGCGCCGTTCGGCGCGCAGCGCGTCGGCGACGAGCTGCACGGCCGCGGCGCGATCGACGACAAGGGCTCGCTCGCCGGCATCCTCGAAGCGGTCGAGCAGCTCGTCGAAGCCGGGTTCGCGCCGCAGCGCGACCTGCTGCTCGTCTTCGGCCACGACGAGGAGACGCACGGCACGGGCGCGCGCGCCGTCGCGGCCCTCCTCGCCGAACGCGGCGTCGCACCCGCCTTCGTCCTCGACGAGGGCGGCGCGATCGTCGAGGACGTGCTGCCGGGCACGACGGGCGAGCTCGCCGTCATCGGCCTCGCCGAGAAGGGCGTCGCGAACATCCGACTGCGCGTCGCGGAGACCGGCGGCCACTCCTCGACCCCGCCCGCGATCTCCGCGATCGGCCGGCTCGCCCGCGCGATCGCGCGCATCGACGAGCGGCCCTCCCCCGCGAAGATGACCGCCGCGACCCGCAAGATGTTCGCCGCGGCCGGCACCCGCGCGACCGGCCTGCACCGCTTCCTCTACCGGAACATCGCCTGGACCGCGCCGCTCATCCGCCGCACGCTCGCCCGCGGCGGCCCCGAGACGGCGGCGATGGTGCGCACCACCCGGGTCGCGACGGTCATCAGCGGCGGGCACGCGCAGAACGCGATCCCCGAGCGTGCCGAGGCGACCGTCAACGCCCGCATCCTGCCGGGCGAGACCGTCGCGTCCGTCGTCGCGCGGATCGTCGCCGACATCCGCGACCCGCTCGTCGGGGTCGAGGCGACCGGCGGCTGGGACCCCTCGCCGATCTCCCCGACCGAGGGCTACGGCTGGGACCTGCTGACCGGCGTGCTCGCCGACCTGCGCCCCGGGACCACGCCGGTGCCGTACACCCAGAACGGCGCGACCGACTCGCGCTCGTTCACAGGCCTGACGCCCGCCGTCTACCGGTTCACGCCGTTCCACCTCACGCCCGGCGAGCGCGGCGCGCTGCACGCGATCGGCGAACGGATCCGGGTGTCCTCGTGGCTGGCCGGCGTCGCGTTCTACCGCGAGCTGATCTCCCGCCTCTGACGGGCCGAGCGATCCGGCGAGCCGTCAGTCGAGGCCGAGGATCGCGCGCGTCTCCGCGACATCGACCGCCATCCGCTCGACGAGCGACTCGATGGAGTCGAACCGGGCGATGCCGCGCACCCGATCGACGAACTCGACGGTCGCGACCTGCCCGTAGAGCTCGATCGTGCGGTCGAGGACGAACGCCTCGATGCGGCGGCGATCGCCCGTGGAGAACGTCGGGTTGTCGCTCACCGAGATCGCCGCGGGCATTCGCTCGCCGCCGGCGACCGTGAGCCAGCCCGCGTAGACGCCGTCCGCCGGCATCGCCCCGACGGAGTCCTCCGCGAGATTCGCGGTCGGGAAGCCGAGCTCGCGGCCCCGCTGGTTGCCGAGGACCACCTCGCCGGTGACCGCGGGCAGCGAGCCGAGCCGGGCCGCCGCCTCGCGGACGCGGCCCGCCGCGATGAGCTCGCGGATGCCGGAGGTCGAGATCCGCTCGACGCCGGCCCCGCCGACCGCCGCCAGCAGCTCGACCGCGAAGCCGCGGTCCTCGCCCATCCGGCGCAGCATCGCGACATCGCCCCGGCCGCGTGCGCCGAAGCGGAAGTCGGCCCCGACGAGGACGAGTCGGGCGCCGAGGCGGGCGACCAGCAGCTCGTCGACGAAGTCCTGCGCCGACTGCGCCGCACGAGCCGCGTCGAAGTCGAGGACCGCGACGAGATCGATCCCGGTCTGCTCGATGAGCTCGAGCCGGCGGTCGAGGCGCACGAGCGCAGGCGGGCTCGCGTCGGGCTGGAGCAGGGCGAGCGGGTTCCGATCGAAGGTGACGGCGACCGCGTCGATGCCGAGCTCGCGCGCCCGGCGCACGGTGTGGCCGAGCACCGCGCGGTGCCCGAGGTGGACGCCGTCGAACTTGCCGATCGTGACGGCGCTCGCCTCGGTGAGCCGCGACCCGAACGGCTCGCGCTCGATCCTCACCGCGCGGCCCTGGCGGTCCTGCGCAGCCAGAGCAGGCCGAGGATCGGGAGCACGAGCGGGATGAAGGCGTAGCCGGCGCCGTAGACGCTCCACACGGTCGCCTGGCCGCCGAACGGGCTCGCATCCGAGAGACCGAGCAGCGCGGGGGCGAGGAGGCTGATCGTGCCGACGACGAGGACCCCGACGAGCTCGAAGCCGATCGCGACCCATGCGACGCGGTCCCAGCGCGCCGCGAGCGCGATGGTCGCGACGACGTAGACGAGCGCTGCGACCGCCGAGAGCGCGTAGGCGATCGGCGACTCCTCGAAGCGGGTGATGATCTGGAAGGACGAGCGTCCGACCGCGGCGAGCGCGAGGATGCCGTAGACGACGACGAGGACCCGGCCGAGGCCGGACATGCGCGGCCGTGCGCGGGCTGCGGGTGCTTCGTGAGTCGTGGCCATCGGGATCAAGCGTAGCCAGGCGCGAGGGTGAACCAGATCGTGTGCATGCGGAACACCATGACGGCGATCCCGAGTGCGGCGACGGCGATGATGAGGTTCGACCAGCGGGTCTTCTCGATGAGCGCCCAGATGATCGCCGCCGGCGGGATGAGCAGCGCCGTGACGAGGTACATCCAGTACTCGAGGCCGTTGCCGAGCATCGGGTTGCCGTTGAACGGCGCGACGATCGCGACGACGAGCTGGACGACGAGCAGCACCTCGACGACGACGAGGCCGAGCACGGTGACGTCGTTCGGCTGCTTCTTCGCGAGCGCGAAGCCGATCGCGAGGAGCCCGAGGACGAGACCGACGCCGACCTGGGTCCAGGTGAACCAGTCGATCATGCGTCGACCGGGAAGTTCGTGATCACCCTGGTCCTGCCGTTCTCTACGCTGACGAGCCCGACCAGTCTGCCATCCGGCGCCAGTGCGGCGGCTGTCGGCGCATCGGGGGCGTCGACCGCGACGCGCTTGCCGTTCGCGAGGTCGGCGGCCTGCGCGGCGTCGAGCGGCAGCCTCGGGAAGAGCGTTCCCGCGACGGCGCCGGGGTCGAGCAGCTCCCCCGCGTACGGCTCGCCGAACGCCGGTACCGCGAGCGCCTCCTCGACCCGGAACGGACCGATGCGGGTGCGCCGCAGTTGCGTGAGGTGCCCGCCGACGCCGAGCGCCTCGCCGAGGTCGCGCGCGAGCGCCCGGATGTACGTCCCGGAGGAGCACTCGACCCGCACGTCGACGTCGATCGTCGCGCGGGCGTGGTCACGGCTCGCGTCCCCGTCGCCGCCGCGGGTCGAGTGGTCGCGCAGCGACGGGTCGAGACCCCCCGCCCCGATCCCCCGCACCCCGAGCACCTCGAACGCCGAGACCGTCACCGTCCGCGCCGGCAGCTCCACGTCCTCCCCCGCGCGCACCCGCTCGTACGCCCGGCGCCCGTCGACCTTGATCGCGCTCACCGAGCTCGGCCGCTGCAGGATCTCGCCGGTCAGGGCCGCGATCCCGGCCTCGATCGCCGATGCCAGAACGCCGTCGACGGGCTCCTCGGCGACGATCTCCCCCTCGGCGTCGTCCGTCGTCGTCGCCTGGCCGAGTCGGATGGTCGCGAGGTACTCCTTGTCGAGCCCGACGAGGTGGGTCAGCAGCCGGGTCGAGGCCCCCGCGCCGAGGATGAGCAGCCCGGTCGCCATGGGGTCGAGCGTCCCCGCATGGCCGACCTTCTTCGTTCCGAGTGCGCGGCGGGTGCGGGCCACGACATCGTGGCTCGTGATCCCCTGCGGCTTGTCGGCGAGGAGGATGCCGTTCGGGGCCGCGGTCACCCGACCAGGGTAGCCGGGGCGTCGGGGCTCGATACGGCCGCTGCGCGGCCTACTCGACCCCCGGAGCAGCGCTCGTCCTCGCTGCGCCCATCGATTCGAACATCGGCGCATCGTTCGGCGCCTCGCGAGCCGGGTACTCCGGAAGCACCCCGGCGTCGCCCTTCATGAGTCGGAGAACGGCCCACGAGTCGCCGGCGGCGCACGTGCTCCGGGCACTGATCGACACGCCGTGCGGCCGGCTCGCGTACGTGATGTAGAGCTTGCTCACGGCGGCCGCAGGGTGCTCAGCGATCACGACGACGTCATCGGAGACCCCGGGAAACTCCCGGACCTCGACCGGGCCCCAGCCCTCGGCGGTCAGCCGACGAGCCAGCGACGCAGGATCCACCCGTGGCGCCGCGCCGACCGGCCCCGTGCGATGCAGCGAGAATCGGTACCGGTCCGCGCCGCAATCGAGCTCGAGCGGGACCGAGCCGTAGCTCCCGTCGGTGTCCCACCGGCCGTCGAACAGCTGCTCCTGCACCCTCGCCACCGCCGCCTTGAACCGGAGGTTGTGCGCCTTCGCCGCCTGCAGCAGTTCCCCGTCGCTCACCTCGACGCCTCCCCCTGTCGCGCACCCCGACAGCCACACCGACGCCGCCACGCCGAGCGCTGCAGCCGGTCGCCGGATCCGCGCCACACTAGTCATCTCCCGCTATCGATTCGAGGACGTACTGATAGGCCACGGACCCCGGCGTCAGATACCCGAAGAAGTCGTCTCCGCGCTCATCCGATCCGTCGAGATCGTGCCCATCGACCCCGCCGGCTCCCGGATCGTAGTAGCTCACGACCGTCCGTCCAGTGGGAATGCGATGCGTCGTCGCATCCAGTCCCTCGGAGCTGAACACCGACACGCCACGCAGCGCCAACGGCTGGACGGGATGCTCCCAGGTCAGCCAATAGCCGACCGGCGCGACCGAGTCGCTCTTCGCCTGCGACGCATGAACCTCGAGCCGGTCCTCGCGCATCGCCGTCTCGAGCGCTCGTGCCGCCTCACGGCTGAGCCCCGGGGAGCCGACCAAGTAGGCGTTGTCGAACGCGTCCGGGTGCGCGATCACCGACTGCCCGAACGTCGTCGAGCCGTACGAATGGAAGACCCCGTTGATCGTCGCGCCCGGATTGCGTCGGCGCAGCTCCTCGACATCACCGATCAGCGTCTGCGACCCCCGATCCGCGAGCGCGATACCGGGCTCGGACCACGCATCACCGGAGTCGTAGTTGAGCCAGGCGATCACGGCTTCGGTCCGATCGCCACGCGCGGCCATGCCGGTCGCGAGGTCGTGCGCGATCCCGCCAATGGGTCCTGCCTCCTTGGAGTCCGTGTTGATCCCATGAACGATGTAGGTGACGGAGTCGGCGCGCTCGAGATCGCCGAATCCGAGCGCGATCCGCGGCTCGTCGCCGTCGAGCCAGAAGCTGATGATCTGCGCGTCGGGATATGCCTCGAGCGTCGCATCGATCGCCTCCAATCGCGTTCGCGTCGTCTCGCGGGTCCCGCGGTCATCAGCCAGGAGCGCATCCAGCAGGCTCCGGATCGTGGCATGCCGTGCTGCGTACGAGCGCCCGTCGAGACTCCGAGGCCCGAGCGCACGCGCCTCCTCGAGCGCGAGTCCGGGCCCGGGCCTTGGCGCGAGGAAGCCGACGAACGAGTCCCAAAGCCCTGCGAAGAACGCGCCGACGCGGTCCCACGTGTCGCCGTGGGCGATCGCAGCGTCGATCGCCGCGATCGCCCGCTCGGCTGCCGCGTTCATCTCCGCGACGGCGCCCTGGTGCTCACCGAGTGCCGTTTCGACCGCCTGCTCGAGCTGCCGCACCCGCCACTGCGCATCATGGACCTGCGACTGCGCGTACTCGATCGAGCCCGCCGGCGTCGCCGGCTCGTGGCGAAGCCGATCGAGGCGGCTGCGCGAGCGGAGCACCTCGTGATGGGCATCGGGCAGCTGCGACTCGCTCCAGACCCGCTCGCTCGCCGCAGCATCGGCGCGCCGGTGCGCATGCTCGAGCGCGACGGCATACTCGTGGAGCGCGACCGCCGTGCCGCGGTAGCGCTCGTGCGCCGACTCGAGCAGCGCCGCGGTCGCATGCGCGCGCTCCCGCACCCCGCCGAGGGCGAGGGATCTCCCCTCCACCGTCAGCGCTCGGAGCTCGTCCATCGCCGCCTCGATGAGCGCGGCCGAGGTCAAGTACCCGTTCGCTCGGTCGAGGAGCGCACCGGGGTGACCGGGGAGCGCGCTCATCGACGCTCGCCACCCGCGGCGACGCCGGTGCGTGCGACCCCGTCGCTCAGTCGGCCGTCGAGACGCCCGAAGGTCTCGGCGATCGTGCGCAGCGCGCCGGCCACCGTCTCGAGGCTCCCCGCCAGTCGCTCCTGCGACGCGTCCCACGAGTCGGCGAACTCGACGACCCTGCCCGCGAGTCCGCCGTGTCCGGTCAGCGCCGCGGTGTCGTGCGCGATGCTCTGCACGCGTGACAAGCCGGCTCGAATCCGATCGGCACGGCTCGCCGCCGCGCCGAGAGCGGCGAGGTCGAGGCGGAGGTCCGTCATCGTGACGACGTCAGCTCCCGAGTCGGCCGGCGAGCTGCTCGTCGACGCTCTGGAGGGCTGCGGCAGCGCTGTCGAGGAACTGCGCCATGCCCTCGATGCCGCCGATCGTCGTCTTCGCGCCGGCCGTGAACTGCTCAGAGGACGCGTCGAACGCGCCGGATGCCGCACTCGTCGCGAAGCCGTCGGAGATGAGCTGACCGACGATGTCGCGCAGCTCGGTGAGCTTCGCCTCGAGGTCCGCCTGACCGGCTCGCAGCCGAGTCGACGCGACCTGCATCTGGTCGTAGGTGACGTTGAGATCTGCCATCGTTGCCTCGTTTCGTGAGATGGGTGGAGGTCGCGCTGCTGCGGGTCCCCGCAGTCACCCGAAACGTACCCGGGACCCGAGATCCGAGCGTGCTCACCGATCGCCGATTGTGAATGGATTCACGAGATCGGCACTAGGTGAGGGATCTGAACGCGCGTCGCCCTCCCGCGCTCGACGTACGCCCCGCGTCCCGGCAGGAGATCGGAGCGCATGGCCCGCGGCAGGGGCGTCCTGAGCAGGAGCTCGCCCTCCGCCGAGTCGGGCTGCAGCAGCAGACCCCGGCGCCCGTTCTTGACCTCCGCGAACAACGGCCACGATCCGGCCCAGCCCGCGACCTCGTTCTCCGCCGCCAGGAAGTGCCCGTGGCGCTTCACCTGCCTCGCGAGCTCGACGATCGCCTGGTCGGCCGAGGTCTGCAGGAACTCCGCGATGCCTTCGACGATCACCGCGTACCGGCTGGCGGCGCCCGTGACGATCTCGCCGGCGATCTCCCTCGCGAGCACGGCGACGTCGTCGGGGTTCGTCGCTGCGCGGGCGAACAGCGGGCTCCTCGACAGCTCGGATCTCGAGTTCCCGAGATAGGCGAGGACCCGCTCCTCGCGGATCGCCGTGAGCGACGTCGCGATCCACGCGAGCGCGTTCGACCGCCCGGACAGCGGCGGGCCGGAGATCAGGAAGGTGCCGACCGGGTCGAACCCGGTGAGCCCGAGCGTCTCGTCGGAGAGGCCGAGCACCGGTCGCCCGTCGACGTCCGGGGGCAGCCCTTCCGCGGGCACGAGCTCCGGGAGCGACTCGATCGGCGGGGCGGACGGGATCGACTCGCCATGGAGCTCGACGTACGTCGCGAGCGCCCCGGCCTGGTCGGAGGCCGTGGAGGCCGTGCCCTGCGCGCCGAGCACCGCGATCTGGGTCTCGAGCCCATCGACGAGGGCACGACCGGGTGGCGAGGACTCGTCGAGCAGGTCCCGCTGCGCGCCGAACCGGTGATGCCCCGTGTCGTCCGCCAGTCGGAGCACGACCCTGCACTGCACGCTCGCGCCGATACTCCCCGGGAGGGCGCCGGGGCGGTCCGCCGTGAGCGCGACGTGGAGGCCGAGTTGGCGTCCTCCCGTGAGCACCTCCTTGAACACGTCGTACCAGCCGGCGCGACCGAGCGTGAGCTCCCAGTCCTCGCGGAAGGCGGTGAAGCCGTCGATGAGCAGCAGGATCCGCGGTTCGTCCGGCCTGCGCGCGTTCTCGCGGTACTCCGCGATGCTCGCGGCCGAGGCGGCGGAGTAGCGCTTCGCGCGGTCCTCCAGCTCGGTCCGCAGCCTGCGCAGCAGCCGCTGTATCCGCTCCACGTCGTCGCCAGGGATCACCGCGCCGACATGCGGGAGTCCCGCGAGCATCCGCAGGCTCCCCGCCGCGAAGTCGAGCGCGTAGACGTGGACCGGTCCGCCGCCCGGGGTCATCGCGCTCGCGAGCGCGAGCGTGCGCAGTGCGACCGACTTGCCCGCACCGCCCGTGCCGGAGAACGCGATGTGGCCGTCGACGTCAGGCCGGAAGAACGCGACGACCCGACGCTGATGCGTCGGATCGTCGCTCAGGCCGAACGGGATGCGCGCGTCGTCGCGGGTCCACAGCGTCGCGAGGTCGACGACGGACGGCAGCTCGTCGAGCCAGGGCCGGCGCGGCGCCGGAATCAGCGCGCGCTGGGCTGCGGCCGAGATGGTCGTGACGAGACGCTGCTGGTCGTTCGGCCCGAGATCCCACTCGGCGCAGTCGTCCTCCCGCGGCGGGACGCGCAGCGGCCACTCCGACTCGCTGCCGAAGCGCAGCTGCGTGATCACGACCTCGGCGCCCTGGGCCCGCGGCCTCGTCCACCCGCCCGCATAGGCCGACTGGAAGGTCTGAAGCCTGCCCGGTCCGCTCCTCGCCATCGCTCGCCCTCGCACGTCCGGGTCGAAGTGCGCCGCGTCCCGGACGCCGACGACATCCAGACTGTCGCTCTCGTCCGCCATGCGCAGCGCGATGCGGAGGTTCGTGTTCGCCCGCAGATTGTCCTTGACCACCCCGGCCGGACGCTGCGTGGCGATGATGAGGTGGATGCCGAGCGCGCGACCGCGCTGGGCGATGTCGATCACCCCGTCGACGAACTCCGGCACCTCGTTCGCGAGCGCCGCGAACTCGTCGATCACGAGCACGAGCGCCGGTGGCGCCTCGGGGTCCCGACGACGCTCGAGATCGAGAAGGTCCTTCGCCTGCTTCCGGTTGAACAGGCGCTCGCGGTGATGGAGCTCGGCGTGCAGGCTCGTCAGCGCCCGGCGCACGAGGGGCGGGCTGAGGTCGGTGACGAGGCCCACGCAGTGCGGGAGGCGCACGCAGTGCGCAAAGGCCGAGCCGCCCTTGTAGTCGACGAACAGGAAGGCGACCCGGTCTGGGCTGTACTCGACGGCCATGCCGAGCACCCAGGCCTGGAGGAACTCCGACTTGCCCGTGCCGGTGGTGCCGCCGACGAGCGCGTGGGGGCCTTGCGCCCGCAGGTCGAGGTGCATCGCGTCGCCGCCCGCGACGCCGACGAGCGCACGGAGGCGGCCGGAGCGCCGACGCGCCCGCGGCGCCGGGTCCCGCTGCGACGACTCGGCCCGGTCCGCGATCGAGTCGTTCTCCCGCCAGCGGCCGACGACCGCGTCCTCCGACTCGAAGAGTTCGTGGCCGATGATCTCGGCGAGCGGCACCGTCCGGGGCATGTCGCTCGCGTCCGCGACGACCACGCCCGCGTCGACCAGGGGGGCGAGCGAGCGAGCGAACCGCATCGCCGCGGCTCTCGACAGCGGATCCAGCCGGGCGGGCTCGACTCGTATCCCGAGCCGGACGAACGACACCGCGCCGGCATCCGGATCGGCAGCCTCGATGACCGTGCGACACGCCGACGGGAGGGACGCGACATCCGCGCCGACCCAGATCGGGAAGACACCGGCATCCGGTCCGATCTCGCTGAGGCGCACCAGCCGCGCACGATCCACCGGGGCCTCGTCCGAGACGACGACGACGAGCGCCGGGATGGGCGATCGGGTCCCGCTGCGCAGGACCTCGTCGCCGTCGTCCCCGACCCCCGCGCCGCGCAGGAGCGCTGCGGCATCGGTGCCGAGCGCTCCGCGGCGCTGGACCCGCTCGTGCCGCAGCCGCGCCTCGACGACCCCCTCGATCGCGCAGAGCAGTTCGGCCCCGCTCGCTGCCGAGTCGACGAGGTGAGCGCGAGCCCCGAGCGGCGACTGCGGCGAGGACGTGTGCGGGGCCCACTTGAGCCATTCGAGCTCGTCGGCCCACCGCGGGGTCACGATCGCCGCGACCGCGAGCTCGGATGGAGCGTGAAGGCCGATCAGCTGCGCGACGGCGCCGTTCAGCACCGGTGCGACCGCGGCGTGTGCGCCCGCGCAGCCGATCGCACCCGCGTCGTAGAGGTTCTCGACGATCGGAGCGTCCGGTACGTCCCGGTACCGTGCGATGAGCGAGTCGACCCGCTCCTGGAGCTCGGGAATCAGCTCGCCCCGGTCCGGCGCCTCGATCGTCGAACGCGATCGCATCGCCCCGGTGCCGAGGCGCACGTTGAGGAAGCTCCAATGCTCCGGGCGCCTGGTCCACAGCAGTCCGCTGCGCGTCAGTGCCGCCAGCGCGACCTCGGACGTCGACGGCGCCTCGCGGAGCCGGGTCTCACGCTCGCGTCCGAAGGCGACGTCGATATCGCGGCCGAGCAGCGCGAGTCTCGCCTCGAAGCGCGCGATCGACCTCGCGAGCCCCCGCGCCGCCCGACTCCGATTCACGAGGAAGCCTCCGAGCACCATGACCGGCGACATGAGCACGAAGAGGAGTGCGACGAGGCGCCCGGTGAGCACCGCGAGCGCGACTGCGAGCAGGACCGGAGCGGCCATGGCGAGCCATGGGAACGGGTTCGGCTCCGTCTCGAGCGGAATCGTCGGCGACGCGAACGTCTCGCCCGCGTATCGCGGCTCCACCCGCGGGGAGCGGTTGAACATCACCGGACCGCCCGAGCGACGCGGGGCCTCGACCGGAGCGCTCGCCATGAGCTCCGTCACGGTGCGCACGCGGACCACCGTCTCGCCGATCAGGATGTCGCGCGGCCCCTGGACGACGATCCTGCCGACCGGCTCTCCGTCGACCTCGAGGCCGTTCGCCGACCCCAGATCGACGATGTCGACGCGCTCCGCGACCTCGACGCGCGCGTGCCGACCCGAGACGTAGCGGTCCTCGAGGACGACGTCGCAGCCGGGCTCGCGTCCGATGATCGACGTCCCCGGGCCGAGCGACCAGACCCTCCCGCGCTGCGGGCCCGAGAGGACCTCGAGCACCGCGGTTGCGGCGCCGGCGCGGGACGAGAGCAGCGCGGCATCGGCGATCGCGACCTGCGACCCGGACGCGAGCCAACCGTCGCCGAGCTGCGCCGCGGGCGGCAGCGGGACCCATTCGTCCGCGGCCGGCGCGATCACCGGCGTGAGCCTGCGCAACGTGAGCCGCGTCCCAGGGTCGACGTCGGCGCCCCGAGGATCGCGCGTCGCGATCGCCCGGGCCACGTCCTCGATCGACGCCGCGGCGTCGGCCGTCACGACGATGTCGTCGTGCGAGCCATCGCTTCGAGCGAGGATCAGCTTCAGTCGCATACGTCACGATCGCAGAACGCCGTCGTGCCCCGGCCCCGCGGAGAGCCGACTGTGGACAGCGCACGCACGACGCCGTCGTACTGTGGATGAGTGCGGATCGGCGTCCTCGGTGCTGGTGCGGTCGGCGGCCTCATCGCGGCCCTCCTCGACCGCGCGGGCCACGACGTCGAGGTGACGGCGCGCGGCGAGCAGCTCGCCGCGATCCGAGCGGGCGGGATCCGGCTCGACGGCGGGTTCGGCGAGCACACCGCGCGCGTGCGGGCCGGCGAGCGGCTGCGGGACCGGCCGGACATCGCGTTCCTCGCCACGAAGGCGCAGGACGCGGCCGACGCGATCGAGCCGAACGCGCAGCTCCTCGACGGCGTGCCCGTCGTCGTCGTGCAGAACGGCCTCGGCGGTCTCGACGTCGCGCGCGGACTGCTGCCGCGCTCGCCGCTGGTCGGCGCGCTCGCCCTCTTCGCCGTGTCCTACCTCGAGCCGGGCCGGGTGACCGTGACGGCGGCGCTTCCGACGATCATCGGCGCGGGGCCCGGCTGCTCGCGCGAGCAGCTCGACGCGGTCGTCGCGGCGATCGGCGACGCGATCCCGCTCGAGGCGACCGACGACATCGTCGGTGCGCAGTGGACGAAGCTGCTCGTCAACCACGTCAACGCGCTGCCGGCGATCACCGGTCTGAGCGTCCAGGAGACGATCCGCGATCGGCGGCTGCGACGCATCATGACGGCGAGCATGCGCGAGACGTCGCGGATCGCGCGGGCGGTCGGGGCGCGGTTCGCGCCGATGCAGGGCACGCCCGGCTGGCTCGCGGGGCTCATCGCGGCGCTGCCGCTGTGGGCCGCGCAGGTCATCCCGCTCATCATCGACCGGCGCCTCGGCGACGTGCCCAACCCCGGCTCGACGCTGCAGTCGATCCGCCGCGGCCGGCTCACCGAGATCGACTATCTCAACGGCGCGACGGTGCGCATCGCGGCCGAGCACGGTCTCGCCGCGCCCGTCAACGCGGCGCTCGTCGCGCTCGTCCACGAGGTCGAGACCACGGGCGCCTTCATCCCGCGTGCCGACGTCGTCCGCCGCGTGTCCCTCTAGCCGCTCGCGCTGTCCAGGAGAATCGGGGTCACATGCGCAATACGCACGCGAACCCGCCGTTTCTCCCGAACACCGTGGCGGACTGGTACCGGGTCAACGCGCGGGACTTCCCGTGGCGGCGGCCCGGCACGAGCCCGTGGGCGATCCTGCTCATCGAGTTCATGGCGCAGCAGACCCAGATCGAGCGCGCGGGCGCCGCATGGGCGGTATGGCTCGAGCGCTGGCCCACGCCCGCCGCCCTCGCCGCGGAGCCGCCCGGCGAGGCCGTCAAGGCCTGGGGGCGGCTCGGCTACCCGAGACGTGCGCTCGCCCTGCACGGCGCCGCGACCGAGATCGCAGAACGTCATGCGGGCGAGGTCCCGAGCGACGTCGAGACCCTGCTCGCGCTGCCCGGCGTCGGCCCCTACACCGCGGCGGCGGTCGCGTCGTTCGCGTACGGGGTGCGCACGCCCGTCGTCGACACGAACGTGCGCCGGGTCCTCGCTCGGGCGGTGCTCGGCCAGGCCGAGGCGGGGCCGCCCGCGAAGGCCGACCTCGTCCTGATGGCGAGCATCCTGCCCGAGGACGCCGAGGAGACCCGTCTCGTCAACGCGGGGGCGATGGAGCTCGGCGCGCTCGTCTGCACGCCGCGGAGCCCGGACTGCCCTCGCTGCCCGCTCTCGGAGACCTGCGCATGGCGTTCTGCCGGGTATCCGCCGTACGCCGGGCCGCGCAAGACCCGCCAGCCGAGGTTCGCGGGCTCCGACCGGGAGGCGCGCGGCATCGTGATGGCGCAGCTGCGCGCGGCCGACCGCCCGGTGCCCGCCGACGAGCTCGCCGCCCTCATCCCGGACCCCGCCCGCCTGACCCGCGCCCTCGCGAGCCTCACCCGGGACGGCCTCACCATCCCCACCCCCACCGGCTACACCCTCCCCTAGCCCGTTTTTCCCCCGCACCCTCCGCTCCAGTGGCAGTTGTGGTCGCTTTGCGCGCGTCGATGCAGCCACAACTGCCACCGGAGCGGGGTGGGGACGGGACAGCGAGCGGGAGAACGCGATTCAGGGAGTCAGGGGGTCAGGGAGAGGAGGAAGTCGAGCTTGGTGGGCATCGCCGTCTCGAGGAGCTCGCGGGCGGCCGGGTCCTCGATCGCGAGCGGCATCTGCAGGCCGACGAGCGTGTTCAGCAGCATGCCCTCGGCGAGGAAGGCGTGCACCTCCTCCGGGGTCATCCCGGCCTCCTCGCGCAGGAATCGGTAGACCTCGAGGAAGCCCCCGCGGGCGCACGCGCCGATCTCCGGGTCGGTGCCGAGGATGAAGCCGTGCATCAGGCTGAGTAGCAGGCCACGGTCGGCGAGGAGCTCGGCGTAGGCGGTCCCCATCCGGTGGTGCTTCTGCGTCGGCGCTCCCGCGGCCACCGCCGCCGCGTCGGCCGCGAGCGCCGCGCGGAAGGCCTCGAGCAGTCGCGCGAGCGCGCGCTGCAGCACGGCCAGGAAGAGCGCCTCCTTCGTGCCGAAGATGCGCACGACGTAGGGCTGGCTGACCCCCGCGGCCTTCGCGACCTCGGCGGTCGTCGCGCCGACGTAGCCGCGCTCGCCGAAGACCTGCGTCGCCGCGCGCAGAACGAGCTCGCGCCGCTCGTCGGCCTTCATCCGAGTCGTCGGGGTGACCACCTTGACATGGTATCAGTCGATAACTTATCTTCTGAGTAATCGTCCGATAACTTAAGTCCTGGAGCCCCGCGTGACCGCCACCCTCCCCGCCACGGCACCCGCCCCGACCGGACGGCACCGCCCCATCGCCCTCGTCCTCGTCGCGACCGGGCTGCCGATGCTCATGGCGACGCTCGACAACCTCGTGATGACGAACGCCCTGCCCGTCATCCGCGAAGACCTCGGAGCCTCGATCGAGGAGCTCCAGTGGTTCGTCAACGCCTACACGCTCGCGTTCGCGTCCTTCATCCTCATGGCCGTCGCGCTCGGCGACCGCTTCGGCCGGCGCGCCGTCTTCCTCGTCGGGATCGCGATCTTCACGCTCGCCTCGATCGGCGCGGCGCTCAGCACCGACCCGACCCAGCTCATCGTCGCCCGAGCGATCCAGGGCATCGGCGGCGCGGGCATCATGCCGCTCTCGCTCGCGCTGCTCAGCGACGGCGTCCCGCAGCGCCGGCGCCCCCTCGCGATCGGCATCTGGGGCGGCATCGCCGGGCTCGGCGTCGCCGCGGGCCCGCTCGTCGGCGGCGCCGTCATCGAGGGCTGGAACTGGCAGGCGATCTTCTGGATCAACGTGCCGGTCGCGATCGTCGCGTTGCCGTTCGTGCTCGGGACGCTGCGCAACTCGTTCGGCGAGCGCGTCCGCCTCGACTTCGCGGGCCTCGTGCTGTCCGGGCTCGGCGTGCTCGCGGTCGTCTACGGCATCGTGCGCGGCAACGACGCCGGCTGGGACTCCCTCGAGGTCGCCGGCACGCTCGTCGCGGGCGTCGTGCTGCTCGTCGCGTTCCTGCTCTGGGAGCGGCGCACGCCGACGCCCCTGCTGCCGCTGCGCCTCTTCCGCGACCGGAGCTTCTCGATCGCGAACGCGGTCGGCTTCGGATTCAGCTTCGGGATGTTCGGCGCGGTGTTCATCCTCATCCAGTACCTGCAGATCGTGCAGTTCAAGTCGCCGCTCGAGGCCGCGATCATGACGACGCCGTGGACCATGGCGCCGATGGTCATCGCACCGCTCGCCGGCATCGTCGCGCCCCGCGTCGGCACCCGCGCGCTGCTCGTCGCGGGCCTCGCGCTGCAGACGCTCGGGCTCGTCTGGCTCGCGATCATCACGCAGACCGACACGACCTACGGGCAGATGCTGCCGGCGTTCATCGCGGCCGGTGTCGGCATGGGCCTCACCTTCGCGCCGTCATCGACTGCGGTCCTCGCGAACATCACGCAGCGCGACACCGCGAAGGCCTCCGGGACGAACTCGACCGTCCGCGAGATCGGCGTCGCGCTCGGCATCGCGGTGCTCACGGCCGTCTTCACCGGCGCGGGCGGCGAGCTCACCCCGACCGGCTACGTCGAGGCTGCGCGCCCCGCGATCCTCGTCGGCGCCGCGGTCCTCGCCCTCGCCACCGCCCTCGCCGCCCTCCTCCCGGCGGGCCGCTCCCCCAGGTAGGGCTCCCGCCCGCGCCGTTGCGGTGTCAGTCGTGGCTGCTTCGGCGCGCCCAGAGCGACCACCACTGACACCGGAGCGCAGAACGCGACGGGGCGGGCTGGGTGGGAGCTGGCCGGAGCTAGGGGCTGAGCGAGACGGTGATGTCGTAGTGATGGGCGACGCCGCCGGAGGGGCCCTGGTCGGCGGCCGTCACGAGGTCGCAGCCGCCTGACTGGAGGGCGGAGGCGCACTGGATGGTGACGGTCGACGGCTCGACGTGGAGGACCACCACCCAGGTGTACCCGGTGCCGTCGGCCTCGCGGACGTCCGCGACGAACGAGAGCACGCCGTGACACGGGTCCTCCAGCCCGATCTCGATCGTGCCGGCGACGGCGCCTCTGGCGTCACGCGTCACGTCGGTGTCGAACCGCTGGTAGCGACACGAGCCGCCGCGCAGCGGCACCCGGGTCACCCGCGCCTCCGCGACCCACAGGAAGGTCGCGTTGATCGTGATGCCGACCGCGTTCGAGCCGTTGCCATCGGCTGAGTCGCCGTCCGAAGCGCCGTCGGAGTCGCCGTCCGAGTCACCCAGTCCGGGGTTGTCTGGCAGCACCGTCGTCGGGCCGCCGCCGAGGACCCCGCCCGCCGGCGCGCAGGCCGACAGCATCAGCCCCAGGACCGCGAGCACCCCGACGAGCGCTGCCCTGCCAGCCCCGCGCCGCATGCGGCCAAGACTAGCGTCGGCGGCGCTCGCGGAGGTCAGTCCTCGTCGTCGTCGTCGTCCTCGGCGTGCTCGCGTGGCTTGACGTAGGGGTCGGGGTCGCCCGCGTACTGCGCGCCCGCCGCGAGGGCCTCGACCTCGGCGTCCCGCCGGGCCGCCTCGGCGAGCGCCGACTCGAGCGCCGCCGCGTTCTCCGGGATCGCGTCCGGGATGAACTCGAGCGACGGCGTCAGCCGCACCGAGAGCTGACGGCCGACCTCGGTGCGCAGCATGCCGGTCGCCGCCTTGAGCGCCGCCGCCGAGTCCTTGCGCTCCTCCTCCGAGCCGTACACGGTGTAGAACACCGAGGCGTGCTGGAGGTCGCCTGTCACCCGGACGTCCGTGATCGTCACGAAGCCGAGCCGCGGGTCGCGCAGGCCCTTCTCGAGGCGACGCGCGACGATCTCGCGGATCCGATCCGCCATCCTCGCGACGCGTTCTGGGTTCGCCATGTCGATATCTTCCTCGTGCTTGGTCTCGATACGCCGTCTTGCGGCTGCTCGACCCGCGAAGCGACTAGACCCGGGGCTTCTCCCGCATCTCGATCGTCTCGATCTCGTCGCCGACCTGGATGTCGTTGTACTTGCCGAGGCCGATGCCGCACTCGAAGCCGTCGCGGACCTCGGTCACGTCGTCCTTGAACCGGCGCAGCGACTCGATCGCGAGCCCGTCCGCGAGGACGACGCCGTCGCGGATGACCCGCGCCTTCGCGTTCCTCGTGATCGTGCCCGAGCGCACGAGCACACCCGCGATGTTCCCGACCTTGGAGGAGCGGAACACCTCCCGGACCTCGGCGAGACCCGACTGGACCTCCTCGAACTCCGGCTTGAGCATGCCCTTGAGCGACTGCTCGATGTCATCGAGCGCGTTGTAGATGACGGAGTAGAAGCGCACGTCCACGCCTTCGCGGGCGGCCCGCTCGCGGGCCTTGACGTCCGGACGCACGTTGAAGCCGATCACGATCGCGTCGTCGATCGTCGCGAGGTCGATGTCCGACTCCGTGACGGCACCGACGCCGCGGTGCAGGATGCGCAGCTGGACCGAGTCGTCGACCTCGATCTTGAGCAGCGACTCCTCGAGCGCCTCGACGGCACCGGAGACGTCGCCCTTGATGATGAGGTTGAGCGTGTCGACCTTGCCCTTCTCGACGGCCTCGGCGAAGTCCTCCAGGGAGATCCGCTTGCGGCCCTTCGCGAGCTGGGCGTTGCGCTCGACGGCCTCGCGCTTCTCCGCGATCTGGCGCGCCATCCGGTCGTCCTCGGTCACGATGAACGTGTCGCCGGCGCGCGGCACGGAGCTGAGGCCCTGCACCTGCACGGGACGCGACGGAGTCGCCTCCGCGACCGGGTCGCCGTTCTCGTCGTGCATCGCCCGGACGCGGCCGTACGCGGTGCCCGCGACGATCGGGTCGCCGACACGCAGGGTGCCCGATTGGATGAGCACGGTCGCGACCGCGCCCTGACCGCGGGTCAGCTTCGCCTCGATCGCGATGCCGCGCGCGTCCTTGTCGGGGTTCGCGCGCAGGTCGAGACCGGCGTCGGCGGTGAGCAGGACGGCGTCGAGCAGCTCCTGGATGCCGAGGCCCTTGAGCGCCGAGACGTCGATGAACATCGTGTCTCCGCCGTACTCCTCCGCGACGAGCCCGTACTCGGTGAGCTGCTGGCGGACCTTCGCGGGGTTCGCGTCCTCCTTGTCGACCTTGTTGACCGCGACGACGATCGGGACGCCGGCCGCCTGCGCGTGGTTGAGCGCCTCGATGGTCTGCGGCATGATCCCGTCGTCGGCCGCGACCACGAGGATCGCGATGTCGGTCACCTGCGCGCCGCGGGCGCGCATCGCGGTGAACGCCTCGTGACCGGGGGTGTCGATGAACGTGATCTGGCGGTCGACGTCGTCGTGGAGCTGGTGCACCTGGTAGGCGCCGATGTGCTGCGTGATCCCGCCCGCCTCGCCGGACACGACGTTCGCGTTGCGGATCGCGTCGAGCAGCTTCGTCTTGCCGTGGTCGACGTGACCCATGACCGTGACGACCGGCGGACGCGGCGCGAGGTCGTCCTCGTCCTCGTCCTCGAGCTCCGCCTCGAGGTCGAGGTCGAAGGTCGCGAGCAGCTCCTTGTCCTCGTCCTCGGGCGAGACGATCTCGATCTGGTAGCCGAGCTCCTCGCCGAGGATGCCGAAGGTCGCCTCATCGAGCGACTCGGTCGCCGTCGCCATCTGGCCGAGGTGGAAGAGCGCCGTGACGAGCGCACCCGGCTGGACGGTGAGCCCCGTCAGCGACTCGAGCTTGTCGGCGAGGTCCGAGATCGAGGCGCCGCGACGCAGCCGCAGCACCTGGCCGTTGCCACGGGGCAGGGCGACGCCGCCGAGCGAGGGCGCCTCCCGCATCTCGAACTCGGCGCGCTTCGTCCGCTTCGACTTGCGCGAGCGCGCCTTGCCGCCGCCGCGTCCGAACGCGCCGGCCGTTCCACCCGTGCGGCCGCGGCCCGCGGGGCCTCCGCCGGCCGGACGCGGTGCGCCGAAGCCCGCCCCGCCACCGCCGCCGGGACGCTGGAAGCCGCCGGGACGACCGGGGCCGCCGGGACGACCGGCGCCGCCCGCGCCGCGCGCGGCGCTCTGACCGGGCTGACCGGGGCGGAAGCCCTGACCGGGACGCGGCGCCTGCGGCCGCGGGATGCCCGCACCCCCGCCGGGGCGGGGCATGCCCTGCGAGGCGGAGAACGGGTTGTTGCCCGGGCGCGGGGCGCCGGGGCGCTGCATGCCCTGAGAGGACGAATAGGGGTTGTTGCCCGGACGCGGGGCGCCCGGACGCGGGGCGCCGGGAGTCGGGGTCGCGGCGGCCGGCTTCTCGGCGGCCTGCCCCCCGGCGGCCTGCGCCGCCTGGGCGGCCGCCTGAGCCGCCTGACGCTCGGCGACGGTCGGCACGTGCACCGGCGCCTCCTCGACGACCGGCTCGGCGACGGGCGCCGCCGGCTTCGGCGCGGCAGGCTTCGGCGCGGCAGGCGCGGCCGGCTTCTTCTCGGCGACCGGCTTCGGCGCCGGCTGCACGCCGTCCGCCTCGAGCGCGGCCTTGAGCTTGCGCACGACGGGCGGGGCGATCGAGGACGCGGGCCCCTTGACGAATTCGCCGAGATCCTTGAGCTTGGCGAGCGCCAGCTTCGAGTCGATGCCGAGCTCGGCCGCGACTTCGTGGACACGTGGGTTTGCCACAATTTCTCCTGTTCGGTGGCCCGCACCGAGCAGTCGAGCTGCAGGGGCAAGCCTTAGTTGAAGAGCCTCACTTTGAGCCGCTCATCAGTTGTCCATGGGTGGGTCAGCCTGTTCTGTCGGAAGGACCGTGGATCCGGTCCGCACGTCTGCGAGGGCGCTCGCGTCGAGCTCCGCGTCCACCCGCAGCGCCCGCCCGAAGGCACGGCGCCGAATGGCCGCCTCGACGCAGTCGCGGTCCCGGTGGACCCACGCTCCCCTGCCCGGCAGGGTCGCGTTCTGGTCCGGGACGATGGCCCCGTCTCGCGCCACCAGGCGCAGCATGACCGTCCTGGCGTCGCGCTGACGGCACCCGACGCACGTCCTCGCGGGAACCATTCTACGCCCCCGGCTCCCGAGTCCACGACACCGTCGGCGTCAGGCCTCGTCCATCACGCTGTCCGGCTGGATGTCGATCTTCGCGCCGGTGAGCTTCGCCGCGAGGCGGGCGTTCTGCCCCTCCTTGCCGATCGCGAGCGAGAGCTGGTAGTCCGGCACGAGCGCCCTGACCGCCTTCGTCGCGGCGTCGATCACGAACGCCTCGGTGACCTTCGCCGGGCTCAGCGCGTTCGCGACGAACGCCGGCAGGTCCTCCGACCAGTCGACGATGTCGATCTTCTCGCCGACGAGCTCCGCGGTGACGGCCCGGACGCGAGCGCCGAGCTCCCCGATGCAAGCGCCCTTCGCGTTGACGCCGGGCTGCGTCGGACGCACCGCGATCTTCGTGCGGTGGCCGGCCTCGCGCGCGACCGAGACGATCTCGACGAGGCCCTGCGCGATCTCGGGCACCTCGAGCGCGAACAGCTTGCGGACGAGGCCGGGATGCGTGCGCGACAGCGTGATCGACGGGCCCTTCGGGCCGCGCGTCACGCTCGTCACGAAGGCTCGGATGCGCGAGCCGTGCGCGTAGTCCTCGCTCGGCACCTGCTCCTCGGGCGGCAGGATGCCCTCGACCTTGCCGCCGAGGTCGACATGGATCATCCGCGGGTTCGGCCCCTGCTGGATGACGCCCGCGACGATGTCGCCCTCGCGGCCCTTGAACTCGCCGAGCACCTTCTCGTCGCCGATGTCGCGCATGCGCTGCACGATGACCTGCTTCGCCGCAGCCGCGGCGATCCGGCCGAAGTCCTCCGGCTCGTCCTCGACCTCGCCGAGCACCTCGCCGTCCTCGTCCGTCTCCGGGACGAAGATCCGCACGTGTCCCGTGCGACGGTCGAGCTCGACGCGCGCCTTGGCCTCGTGCGAGCCGGCCTTGCGGTCGAGCAGGCCCGTGTGGCGCAGATACGCCATGAGGATCGCCTGCTCGACGATCGAGACCAGCTCCTCGAGCGGGATCTCCCGCTCCACCGCGACGTCGCGCAGATTGCGGATGTCGATGTCCATGGCCGTGTCCCTCTTCAGTTGGTGGTGTTCAGTTGGCGACGCGCAGCTGCGTTGGCCATCCAGGGTAGCCGATCCGGCCTCGGTCGGCTCCTGCGCGCTCGGCGCCCGGATACCATGAAGCATGCGCGGTCCGGGCGGCGCGGTCCTGGAAGTCCTCACGGCGGCGGTCGTGGTGGGGGCCGTCGTGACCGGTCTCGCCCTCTACAACGCCGATCGGCGCGACTGGGACGAGCTCGCCGAGTTCCGTGCCGCCGCCGCACGCGAGTCCGGGCCCTCGACGCCGTACCAGGGCCGCGACGACACGTGGGGCCGCGTCGCGATCTACCCCGTCATCGACGACGGCACCCTCCACCCCGTGCCGGACGGCGTCGCCGGCGAGATCTGGTCGGCCTTCGTGCGGATCGTCACGCCGCGGTTCGCGGCCGAGCAGATGTCCGCGCTGCGGATCGCCGACACACCGCAGAACGCGAGCGCCGCGGCGGTCGAGCTGGCCTCGGTGCGTCCGCAGCGCTGGATCCTCACGGTCAACCTCGCGGCGAATCTGAGGCGCACGGACTATCTGCGCACGCTCCTCCACGAGTACGCGCACCTGCTGATGCTCGACGAGCGCCAGCTCACCCGCACCGGCGACTGCCCCACGACGCTGCTGCCGGAGGGCTGCCTGGCCCCCGACGCGACGCTCGAGCGCTTCCAGACACGGTTCTGGGACCGCTACGGGCAGGACGCGCCCGCGCCCGACGTGCGCTCGGCGAGCGAGGCGTGGCGCCTCTACCACGAGCACACGGGCCACTTCGTCTCCGTCTACGCGGCGACGAACGTCGTCGAGGACGCCGCAGAGACGTTCGTCGAGTTCGTCGCCCGGAGCCGGCCGAGTCCCGGTTCGGGCCTGTGGGCGCAGAAGATCGCGTTCTACTGGGAGCAGCCCGCATATGTCACGATCCGCACGCACATCCGCGAGTGGTTCGCCGCCGAGCTGCGAGAGCCGCAGCTGCCGGTCGACGACACCCACCGCTGATGGCCGCGCACCCGGCAGTAGGGTGGCCGCGTGCGCAGGGCCTGGGTCATCGCGGTCGCGATCCTCGCGACGCTCGCGGTCGCCGTCGCGATCGTCGTCGTGTCCGTCGCCGTCAACCGGGATCGACTCGGGCTCGCCCCGACGCCGATCTCGCAGGCCCCCGCGCCGCGGATCGTCGACGACGTCGACCTCGGCCCGATGCGGGTCTACGACGTGCTCACGGACGGCACGCTCGACCCGCCCGCCGACGGGCTCGCGGCCGAGGTCTGGGAGGTGTTCACGCGGGTCGCGACGCCGGCGTTCACCTCCGAGGTCATCCTCAGCTACGGGGTCGGCGAATCGCGGGACAGCAGCCTCCTCGCCTGGGTCACGCAGGACTCCGGCGCCCCCGAGTACTGGCACCTCTCGGTCAACCTCGACGGCGCCCAGGACCTGTCCTACCTGCTCACGACGCTCATCCACGAGTACGCGCACATCCTGACGCTCGACCTCGGGCAGATGCCGCCGCTCCCCGACTGCGCGCTCGAGACGCCCTCGCAGGAGTGCTGGTACGACGACGCGTATCTCGCGGACTTCTGGAGCGAGTTCTGGGCAGGGTACGGCGACGACGCACCCGCGGCCGACAACGGCGACGGCGCCGTCTCGGACGCGTTCTACGCGGCGCACGAGGAGGACTTCGTCACGAGCTATGCGGCGAGCAACGTCGGCGAGGACATCGCGGAGTCGTTCATGGCATACGTCATCGAGCCCGTGCCGGATCCGAGCCTGAGCACGGTCGCGGCGAAGCTGGCGTTCTTCGAGCGCTATCCCGAGCTCGTCGCGATCCGCGAGCGCATTCGCGCCGAGTTCGGAGAGCTGCTGCAGCCGGTCTGGGACGGCTGACGGCGAAGCGACGCGGGACGCGTCGGCGACTCAGGCGCTCGGCGAGGCGGCCGCCGCGAGCACGACGTCCGCGGCCGCGTCGAGCGGGACCTGCGCCCGCTCGCCCGATCGACGGTCCCAGACCTCCACGACGCCATCCGCGACGCCCTTGCCGACGACGACGATCGTCGGGACGCCGATGAGCTCGGCGTCGCCGAACTTGACCCCCGGCCGCTCGCCGCGGTCGTCGAGCAGCACGTCGAGCCCGCCCCCGTCGAGTCGAGCCGCGAGCCCGTCGGCCGCCTCGAGGATCTCCGGCGAGCTGCCCGCGACGACGATCTGCACGTCGAACGGGGCGACCGCGCGCGGCCAGAGCAGGCCCTTGTCGTCATGCGTCGTCTCGGCGATCGCCGCGAGGATGCGAGTCACCCCGATCCCGTAGGAGCCCATCGTGACCGTCACGAGCCTGCCGTCGCGATCGAGCACCTTGAGCCCGAGCGCCTCGGCGTACTTGCGGCCGAGCTGGAAGACGTGCCCGATCTCCATGCCGCGCGCGAGCTCGACCGGCGTGCCGTCCGCCGCGAGGTCCCCGGCGCGCACCTCGCCGATCTCGACCGTGCCGTCGGCGGTGAAGTCGCGGCCCGCGACGAGGTGGAAGACGTGCCGGCCTGGCTGGTTCGCCCCCGTGATCCACTGCGTGCCCTCGACCACCTGCGGGTCGAGGAGGTAGCGGATGCCGGCGGACGAGTTCGGCCCGATGTAGCCCTTGACGAGGCCGGGGTTCGCGGCGAAGTCCGCCTCGGTCGCCGCCTCGACGTCGTTCGGGGAGAACGCGGCCTCCGCGCGCTTGAGGTCGACCTCGCGATCGCCGGGCAGGCCCACCATGACGAGCTCGCGCTCGCCGGACGGCGAGACCACCGCGAGCACGACGTTCTTCAGCGTGTCGGCCGCGGTCCAGGGCCGTCCGTCCTCGCGCGGGTGCTGCGCGTTCGCGAGATCGACGAGGGTCTGGATGGTCGGCGTGTCGGGGGTGTCGCGGACGACCGCCGCCGGCAGACCGTCGATCGGCAGCGGCTCGGGCGCGAGTGCGTGGAACGCCTCGACGTTCGCCGCGAGTCCGCCCTGCGAGCGCACGAAGGTGTCCTCGCCGACCTCGGTCGGCAGCAGGAACTCCTCCGAGCGGGATCCGCCCATCGCGCCCGAGGTCGCCTGCACGATGACGTAGTCGAGCCCCAGCCGCCGGTAGATCCGCTCGTAGGCGTCGCGCTGCGCCTGGTAGCTGCGCGCGAGCCCCTCGTCGTCGACGTCGAACGAGTAGGCGTCCTTCATCGAGAACTCCCGGCCGCGGAGGAGACCGGCGCGCGGACGGGCCTCGTCGCGGTACTTGTCCTGGATCTGGTAGATCGTCAGCGGCAGGTCCTTGTAGCTCGAGTAGAGGTCCTTGACGAGCAGCGTGAAGACCTCCTCGTGCGTCGGGGCGAGCAGGTAGTCGGCCTCCTTGCGGTCCTTGAGCCGGAAGATGTTCGGCCCGTACTCGGTCCACCGGTTCGTGAGCTCGTAGGGCTCGCGCGGCAGCAGCGCGGGGAAGAGCACCTCCTGCGCGCCCGCCGCGGCCATCTCCTCGCGCACGACGCGCTCGATCCGCGCGCGCACCCGCAGGCCGAGCGGCAGCCATGCGAAGACGCCGGGGGCCTGGCGGCGGATGTAGCCGGCGCGGACGAGGAGGCGGTGGCTGTCGACCTCCGCGTCCGCGGGGTCCTCGCGGAGCGTGCGGACGAAGAGCTGAGACATACGCGTGAGCACGGGCTCCATGGTATTTCCCCGCGCCCGCATGCCCGCGCCCCGCATCTGCTTGCACGTCGGGCCGCCCCGAGCACCTCCGGGTCTCAGTCGCGCGACGGGCGACGGGAGAACGCGACGAGCACGCCGCGCACGACGACGCCGACGACGAGCGCCCAGAACGCGGCGCTGATCCCCGCGACCGCGATCCCCGACGCGGCGACGAGGAACGTCGCGACCGCGGGGATGCGCTCCGCGGGCTCCTCGACGGCCTGCGCGATCGACGACCCGAGCGTGCCGATCAGGGCGAGCCCGGCGACCGCCGCGACGACCCCGGCCGGCGCGAGCAGCACGATCGCGACGAAGGCGGCCGAGCCGATCCCGAGCACGATGACGCCGATGCCGGAGGTGACGCTCGCGATCCAGCGCCGCGAGCGGTCCTCCCCCGCCTCGGGCCCCGCCGCGAGCGCCGCACTGATCGCCGCGAGGTTGATCGCGTGCCCGCCGGCGGGTGCCCCGATGAGGGTCCCGATGCCCGTGACGACCATCGACGCGCGCCACGGCACCTCGTATCCGAGCCCGCGCATGACGGCGACGCCCGCGACGTTCTGCGACGCCATCGTGACGAGGTAGAGCGGCAGGGCGATGCCGAGCACCGCGCCGAGGCTCCAGGTCGGCATCGTCAGCTCGACGACGGGGACGAACGCGGCCGCGTCGACCGCGTCCCGCGACACCCCGAGATGCACGACGATGACGACGACCGCCGCGACGAATGCGAGCGGGACCGCCCAGCGCGGCAGCAGGCGCAGCGCGACGAGCCACACCGCGATGATCGGCAGGACGGCGAGCGGGTCCTCGACGGCGCCGATGATCGGGCCGAGACACAGCGGCAGCAGGACGCCGGCGAGCATCGCCTGCGCGATCGAGCGCGGGATCGCCGAGATGAGGCGGCCGAGCGGCGTGATGAGCCCCGTGAGGACGATGAGGACGCCGGTGACGAGGAAGGCGCCGACCGCGGCCGGCCAGCCGCCCTCGACGGGCCCGGTCGCGGCGAGCAGCGCGGCACCGGGCGTCGACCACGCGACGGTGACCGGTTTGCGCGTCCAGAGGGCGAGGAGGATGCTCGCGATGCCCATCGTGACGCTCACGGCGAGCAGGCCGCTCGAGGCCTGAGCGGGGGTCGCGCCGACGCCGGAGAGTCCCGCGAGCACGACGGCGAACGCGCTCGTGAAGCCGACGAGCGCCGTGACGATGCCGGCGGCGATCGGACGCGAGATGCCGGACGTGCTCACGCGTCCATGCTGGCAGAGCGGCGAGCCCGAGCTCGCACCCCGGCGGACCCCGCTACTCGGCGAGGATCAGGTAGAGCGCCTTGCGCGCCTCGTCGAGCCGCTCGGCGGCGAGCGCCCGCTGAGCGTCGGTCGCGGCATGCCGGAACTGGCCGATGACGCCCATCAGCTTGCCGGCGCTCTCCCAGAGCGCGCGGCTCTCGTCCGTCGGACGCTGGGACTCGGCCCAGCCGGCGAGCTGCTCGGCATGCTCCTGCGCGTGCTCGCGGCCCGCGTCGCTGAGCGTGTACTCGGTCTTGCGGCCCTGGCCGACGGGGGCGATGAGGCCTTCGTCGACGAGCTGCTGGAGGGTCGGGTAGACCGAGCCGGGGCTCGGCGACCAGGCGCCCTCGGTGCGCTCGGCGATCGTCTTCATGATCGCGTAGCCGTTGAGGCTCTCGGTGCCCTCGGTCGCGAGGAGCGAGAGGATCGCGGCGCGCATGTCCCCCTTGGCACGACGGCCGCCGCGGTACGCCATGCGCTCGCGCGGGCCGAAGCCGGGCGGGAAGGGACCGAAGCCCGGGCCGAAGCCGTGGCCGAACTCGGGACGGCGGGCGCGCGTGGCCTCGCCGTGGCGGTGCTGGCGGCCTGACTTGCCCCGGCCTTCGTGGTTGTGGTGTTCGAATGTCATGGTATTGCCTATCGGATAACTATCGCAGAACATCTGCGATGCCTCAACGATATATCGCTATTGCATCGACGTCAACCCCAACCCCCTGGCCCCTCCCGCTTTTCAGGAGAATCGCGAGCGCGCGTGCAATGCGCACGCCCGGCCCGGATTCTCCTGAAAAAGGAGGCTCGTCAGGGGGTGAGGACGGTGGGGGTGCCCGTCGGCGCATCGGCGGGCGCCTCGGCGGCGATGCGCTGCGCCTCGGCGATGAGCGTCGCGACGATCTCGTCCTCCGGGACCGTCCTGATCACCTCGCCCTTGACGAAGATCTGACCCTTCCCGTTGCCGGAGGCGACGCCGAGATCCGCTTCGCGCGCCTCCCCCGGCCCGTTCACGACGCAGCCCATGACGGCGACCCGCAGCGGCACCGTGACGTCCTTGAGGCCCTCGGTGACCTCGTTCGCGAGCGTGTACACGTCGACCTGCGCGCGTCCGCACGAGGGGCAGGAGACGATCTCGAGCCGGCGCTCGCGCAGGTTCAGCGACTGCAGGATCTGCAGCCCGACCTTGACCTCCTCGACCGGGGGCGCGGACAGCGAGACGCGGATCGTGTCGCCGATCCCCTCGCCGAGCAGGATCCCGAACGCCGTCGCCGACTTGATCGTGCCCTGGAACGCCGGTCCGGCCTCGGTCACCCCGAGATGCAGCGGCCAGTCGCCCCGCTCGGCGAGCAGCCGGTACGCCTTGACCATCACGACCGGGTCGTTGTGCTTGACGGAGATCTTGAAGTCGTGGAAGTCGTGCTCCTCGAAGAGGCTCGCCTCCCACACCGCCGACTCGACGAGCGCCTCCGGCGTCGCCTTCCCGTACTTGTGCAGCAGGCTCGGCTCGAGCGAGCCGGCGTTGACCCCGATCCGCAAGCTCGTGCCCGCCGCCTTCGCCGCCGCGGCGATCGCGCCGACCTGGTCGTCGAACTTGCGGATGTTGCCCGGGTTGACGCGCACGGCGGCGCAGCCCGCGTCGATCGCCTGGAACACGTACTTCGGCTGGAAGTGGATGTCCGCGATCACGGGGATCTGCGACTTGCCCGCGATGATGTGCAGGACGTCGGCATCGTCCTGCGACGGGACCGCGACGCGCACGATGTCGCAGCCCGAGGCGGTGAGCTCGGCGATCTGCTGGAGCGTCCCGTTGATGTCGGTCGTCTTCGTCGTCGTCATCGACTGGACCGAGACGGGGGCATCGCCTCCGACGAGCACCTTGCCGACCCGGATCTGGCGGGACGGCCGGCGCGGCGCGAGGGTTTCGGGCGCCTTCGGCAGCCCGAGGTTCACGGCTGGCACGCCCCAAGCCTACGCGCGCACGGACTAGAGCAAGCTGATCGGCTTGACGATGTCGGCGAGGATGACGAAGGCACCGAGGCCGATCAGAAGGAACGTCACGACCATGGTCAGCGGCGCGAGCCGCTGGATGTCGATGGGGCCGGGGTCCGGCTTGTTCCGGATGCGCGAGAACCACCGGCGCAGCCCCTCCCAGAGCGCGCCGAAGATGTGTCCGCCGTCGAGCGGGATGAGCGGGATCAGGTTGAAGAGGAAGAGCGCGACGTTGAGCGAGCCGAGGATGCCGACGATCGAGGACGCCCGGTCGGCGACGCTCGCCGCCTCGTAGCTCGTGATCTCGCCCGCGAGCCTGCCGATGCCGACGACGCCGACGAGGCCGTTCGGATCGCGTTCCTCGCCCCCGAAGACGGAGGCGCCGAGCTCCCAGACCCGCACCGGGAGGGTCGCGATCGCGCCGACGACCGCGGCGATGTTGTCCCCAACGGCGGGGAGTACCGCGAGCGGCGACTGCCGGACGTTCTCGTACCCGGGACGGATGCCGAGCACGCCGACGTCGACGATCTGCGGCCGGTCGTCGGCGCCGATGACGACCTCGCCGTCGGGGCCGAGCGCGTAGTTCTGCGAGAGCAGCGGTATCGCGGTGAGGGCGAGTCGCTCGCCGGCGCGCTCGACGAGGAGCTCGATCGGCTCACCGGGATGCACGCGGATCGCCTCGGCGACGTCGACCCAGTCGGTCGTCGTGACGCCGTCGATCGCGAGGATGCGGTCGCCGGGCTCGATGCCCGCGGCGACGGCGGGGGCGACCTCGTCGCCGGGCGCGCATTCGGAGCGGTCCTCGCCGACCGGCACGATGCAGGTCGAGACGGAGGAGACGAGGTTCGTCGTCTGCGGGATGCCGAAGCCGCACAGCACGATGGCGTAGCAGACGACCGCGATCAGCAGGTTCATGAGCGGCCCGCCGAACATGATGACGATCCGCTTCCAGATCGGCAGCAGGTAGAACGACCGCTTCGGGTCCTCGCTCGGCGGCGCCTCCTGCACGGCGGCGTCGAAGAAGCTCGTCGTGGAGTCGCGCATCGGCTCGCCTTCATGCCGCGGCGGGTACATGCCGGACATCGCGATGTAGCCGCCGAGCGGGAGCGCCTTGATGCCGTACTCGGTCTCGCCGACGCGGCGCGACCAGATCGTCGGGCCGAAGCCGATCATGTACCGCGAGACGTATACGCCGAACCGCTTCGCCGGCCAGAGGTGGCCGAGCTCGTGCAGCCCGATCGAGATCGCGAGCCCGACGAGGACGATGACGATGCCGAGCACGTACAGCAGCACGGTCTCCAGGTCCACGGCGGTCCTCCTCGGCGACAACCGTAGCGGCCACCCCTGACGGATCGACGTGAGAACGCCATGCGCCCGCCGTCCAGGTGGAGACTGGTGCGCATGGAGATCGAGATCCTCTCCCGCGAGATCCCTCCGGGCGTCCTCGCAAACCCGTTGGCGGGGACCGGCTTCGGTCCCGACAACGCCGAGCCGCTCGCGTTCCACCGCGGCCTCCCGGGCTTCGCGCCGACCGCGCTGCACGATCTGCCCGGCCTTGCGACCGAGCTCGGCGTCTCGCGCGTGCTCGTCAAGGACGAGTCGTGGCGCGCCGGGCTGCCCGCCTTCAAGATCCTCGGCGCGTCGTGGGCGGCCGCGCGCGCGGTGCGCCGGGAGTGGCTCGCCGACGATCCGGTCCCGATGGAGCTCGCGACGCTGCGATCGGCGCTCGCGGTGCTGCGAGAACGCGATCCGAGCCGGCGGCTCGCGTTCGTCACCGCGACCGACGGCAATCACGGCCGCGCGGTCGCGCGCGCCGCTGCGCTGCTCGGCGTCCAGGCACGGATCCTCGTGCCGCGCGGCACGGTCGCAGCGCGGATCGACGCGATCGCCGGCGAGGGCGCCGAGGTCGAGGTCGTCGACGGCAGCTATGACGATGCGGTCGCGCGGGCCGCGGAGCTCGCCTCCCCCGACCGGCTCGTGATCTCCGACACCTCCTGGGACGGCTACCGCGTCGTGCCGCGGGACGTCATCGACGGCTACTCGACGATGTTCGTCGAGGTCGACGAGCAGATCGCGGCGGCCGGGCTCGCGGCGCCGACGCACGTCGTGCTGCAGGCCGGGGTCGGGGCCTATCCCGCGGCGGGGGTACGGCACTTCGCGGGGCGCGGGGCGCGCTTCGTCGTCGTCGAGCCGACCGCGGCGGACTGCCTGCTGCGCTCGGCGCGCGGGGGGCGGCTGACCGAGGCTCCCCCGCCGCACGACTCGGCGATGGCCGGGCTCGACTGCGGCCTGCCCTCGCCGCTCGCCTGGCCGATCCTCGAGCGGCTCGTCGGCGCGTTCGTGTCGATCGGCGACGACGCGCTGCCGCCGGCCGCGAAGGCGCTCGCGGCTGAGGGCATCGCGGCGGGCGAGTCGGGCATGGCGGGGGTCGCGGGGGTCCTGGCCGCGGCTCGCGCGGGCCGGCTCGACGAGCTGCGGATCGGAGCGTCGAGCACGCTCCTGCTCGTCGTCACCGAGGGCGTGACGGATCCGGACGGCTACGCGCGGCTGCTCGCGGCCTGAGCTGCGCGGCGGGCCGTGCCGCAGGTCCCGGGCCGCGGCGATGGACCCGGACGACGGCGCTGTGCCGTGGACGACGCGCCGCTCGACGCCGACCCGCGAACTGTATACCTATAACCTCAATGTATAGTGCTGCAAGGCAATGAAGGGAGCCGCCCGTGCGGATCGACAAGGACCTCGTCGCGGCGGTCGCGACACCGCTCGTGCTCGCGATCCTCGCCGAGGGCCGCAGCTACGGTTACGCGATCCTCGCGCGCGTCCGCGAGCTCTCGGACGGCGAGCTCGAGTGGAGCGACGGCATGCTCTACCCCCTGCTGCACCGGCTCCAGGCGCTCGGGCTGCTCACCGCCGAGTGGGGCGCCTCCCCCGAGGGCCGGCGCCGCAAGTACTACTCGATCAGCGACGCCGGACGCCGCGAGCTCGCCGAGCAGCGCAGCCAGTGGGCGACCGTGACGCAGACCCTCGACCGGCTCTGGCGGCACGGCGGCGCCTCACCGCTGCTCGGAGGCGCCCGATGACGGGCGACGCGCTCGAGGCGCGCATCGCCGAATGGCGCGGCTACGTCACCCGCGCCCGCACGATCGAGCCGGCCGAGGCCGAGGAGCTCGAGTCCCACCTCCGCGACCGGATCGACGCGCTGCGCGCCGCCGGACTCGACGACGACGAGGCCTTCCTCGTCGCGGTCAGGCGACTCGGCGCGATCGACGCGATCTCGCGCGAGTTCGCCCGGACGAACAGCGCGCGGCTGTGGAAGCAGCTCGTCGCCGCGCCCGAGCGGGCAGGACGCGACGGCCCGGCCGGCGGGCTCGTCACCGCCCTGCTCATCGGCGTCGCGGCGGCCGTGGCGCTTCAGGTGCTGCGCCTCCTGACGATGGGCGGCCTCGACTCGCTCTCGGGTCTCGGCGGGCGGGTCGACTCGAGCTGGTTCCTGCGCAACGCCGCCCTCGTCCCCGTCGCCGCGACCATCGTCTGGTTGCTCGTGCGCCGACGCGCGGGGGTGCGGATCGCACTCGCCGCGCTGCTCCCGCTCGCGGCGATCGTGCTCGCGGTCAACCTCATGCCCTTCGCGATCACGACGGGCTACTGGCCGCAGACCCTCATCCTCGCGGTCGCGCTCACCCCCGTCGCCGCCTGGCTGCTCGTCGGCATCGCCTACGCGGGCGCCGCCTGGCGCAGCACGCAGCGCCGCATGGACTTCGTCCGGTTCACGGGCGAGGCCGTCGTCTATTACCTGCTCGTCGCCCTCGGCGGCATGCTGCTCTTCGGCCTCACGACCGCGATCCTCGCCCCGCTCGCCCCGGGCGCCGTCACGCCGCTCCTGGAGTGGGGCGTCCTGTCGCTCGCGGTCATCGCGTTCCCGTTCGCCGCGTGGCTCGTCGAGCTCAAGCAGTCGGTCATCGAGAACATCGCGCCAGTCCTCGCCCGCACGTTCACCCCGCTCTTCGCGGCCGTGACGGTCGCGGGCGCCGCCGTGTACCTCGTGCTCGGCGCGAGCCAGCCGTTCAACCGCGAGCTGATGATCGTCTTCGACGTGATCCTCGTGCTCGCCCTCTGCCTCCTCCTCTACAACCTCTCGGCGCGCACGCCGGGCCGGGCGACCCGGTTCTTCGACGTCACGGCGCTCGTCGGGGTCCTCGGCGCCCTCGCCCTCGACGCCTTCGTCCTCGTCGATCTGATCGGCCGGATCGGCGACTACGGCTGGACGCCGAACCGGGTCGCGGCGACGGGACTCAACGTCCTGCTCGTCGCGGTGCTCGCCGTCGCGGCGGTCCTGTCGGCCCTCCACCTCGCGGGCCGGCGGCAGGTAGCCGCGCTCGAGCGCTGGCTCATGGGCACCCTTCCGGCGTACTCCCTCTGGGCGGCGTTCGTCGCCCTGGCCCTCCCACCCCTCTTCGCCTTCGCCTGACCCCGCCGCGAACTGTGCAATTCCGGCGCCAAGCGGGCCCAGATCCCCCGGAATCCGCGCCGAAATCGCACAGTTCGCGGAGGAAGCGCGGCGTCAGCGCGCCTCAGCGCAGCGAGCGGCGCGCCTCGGCGCGCGCCCAGGCGTCCGCAGCGAGCACCGACTCGAGGCTTGGCGCGCCCGACGCGGGGGCATGCGTCTCGACGACGCGCTCGATCGTGTCGACGATGTCGCAGAACGCGATCCGGCCGTCGTGGAAGGCGTCGACGGCGACCTCGTTCGCGGCGTTGAAGACCGCGGGGTAGGTCGCCCCGGCCACGCCGACTCGCTTCGCGAGGGCGAGCGCGGGGAACGCGACGTCGTCGACGGGCTCGAACGTCCACTGCGCGGCGCGCGTCCAGTCCAGCGGCGCGCCGACGCCGGGCACCCGCTCGGGCCAGCCCAGGCCGAGCGAGATCGGCAGCCGCATGTCCGGCGGCGAGGCCTGGGCGATCGTCGAGCCGTCGACGAACTCGACCATCGAGTGGACGACCGATTGCGGATGCACGACGACGTCGATGCGCTCGTACGGCACGCCGAAGAGCAGATGCGCCTCGATGAGCTCGAGGCCCTTGTTCACGAGCGTCGCGGAGTTCGTCGTGACCACCCGGCCCATGTCCCAGGTCGGGTGCGCGAGCGCCTCGGCGGGTGTGACCCCGCGCAGCGACTCGCGGCTGCGGCCCCGGAACGGCCCGCCCGACGCGGTGAGCACGAGCCGGCCGACCTCCGATGGGGCGCCGGCGCGCAGCGCCTGCGCGATGGCGCTGTGCTCCGAGTCGACGGGCACGATCTGCCCGGGCGCCGCGGCACCCGTCACGAGTTCGCCGCCGACGATGAGCGACTCCTTGTTCGCGAGCGCGAGGCTCGCGCCGCTGCGGAGCGCCGCGAGCGTCGGCGCGAGGCCCACGGCCCCCGTGATGCCGTTGAGGACGACGTCCGCCTCGGTGTCCCGCACCAGACGCACCGCGTCCTGCGCGCCGAGCGCGGTCGCGCGGGCGGGGACGGAGAACTCCGTCGCCTGCTCGGCGAGGAGACCCGCGTTCTGCCCCGCGGACAGCCCGACGACACGGAACCGGTCCGCGTTCGCCCGGATGACATCGAGCGCCTGGGTGCCGATCGAGCCGGTGCTGCCGAGGATCAGGACGCGGCGCATGTCATCACGCTAGCGCGCCGCCTACTCGTAGGACTCGATGTGGATGAGGAAGACGAGGGTGCGGCCGGTCGGCGAGGTCGGGTCCGACTCGTCGACCGCGCCCGGGTAGCCGAGCGACGGCGGGATCGAGACGAGGACGCTCGAGCCGACCCTCTGGCCGACGATCGCGGCGGCGAAGCCGTCGATGACGCCGTTCGTCGGGAAGGTCGCCGGCGCCCCGCGTGCGTAGCTGCTGTCGAAGACCTCTCCGGTCTCCCAGTTCATGCCGAGGTAGTCGACGGTGACGGTGGCCGGGTTCGGGACGGCCTCGCCGTCGCCCTCCTCGAGCACCGCGAGCAGCAGCTCGGTTGGCGCGTCCGTGTCGGGGATCGTGATCGTCGGCACGGCGAGGTCGACGACGGGGAGGTCGCTCGTCCACGCGGTCGGGCTCGGCAGGTCGCTCGGACCCTCGGGGGTCGTGCCGGAGTCGGTGCTCGTCTCGGTCGTCTCGACGGAGACGACGTCGACGACGAGCAGCAGCGACTGGCCGGGCTCGAGCCCGACGTCGGGCGCGCCCGCGTCGCCGAAGCCCTCGGCGGGCGGGATGACGCCGACGATGCGGGAGCCGGCGGTCGCGCAGCGCAGCGTCTCCTCCATGCCGGTGACCGAGGTGCCGGTCTCGTAGACGAAGGGCAGCGGCTCGGTGCTCAGGTCGTGCGAGTCCTCGATGAGCTTGCCGGTCGCGCCGTTGAGGAGCACGTAGTGCAGGTCGGCCGTGCGGCCGTCCTCGAGCGGCTCGCCGCTGCCCTCGGTGACGACGGTGCGCTCGGTCGCCTCGACCTCGAGCGGGTAGGTCGCGTCGACCGTGAGCGTGCCGCCCGCATCGCCCGTCACGGTCACGGAGTCGGATGCCGCGCCGGACGCGGCCGGCACGCAGGCGGCGGCCGCCGGCGCCGCGGTGCACGCGGTCAGCGTCGCGAGCGCGAGCGTCGCGGTCAGCGCGGTGGACAGGACGATCGGCAGGGTTCTGGGCACCCCGCGACGCTATCGGCCAGAGCTATGCGGGGGCTGTGCGGGGCCCGTGCGTCACCGGATCGTGACCCGCAGGATGCCCCCTACTCGACCGCGGTGACGTCGGCGACGAGGAGCAGCGGGACGCCGGAGGGGAAGCCGACGGGCGGCTGCGTGAAGCCCTCTGACGCGGGGATGATCGCGACGATGCGGCTGTTCGGCGTCGAGCAGGTCAGCGCCTTGACGACGCCGGCGGGGGTCTGCGAGGCGTCGAGCACGAACGACTCCGTCCCCGGCACGGAGGTGATGATCTCCTCGCCCGTCGTGCCGTCGAAGATCGTGTAGTGCGCCGTCACCGTCTGGCCGGCGCTCGCCGCCGGCGATGCGTCGCCCTCCATGCTGACGTGGCGCTCGGTCGCGGTGACCTTGAGGTACTCGGTCGAGATGTCCTGCACCGTGATCTCGTCGCCGAAGCCGCCGATCACCATGAGCAGCGCGGTCTCCGGCCCGTCGGGGGTCGACTCGCACGTCGCGGCGGTGCCGCCGGGGCTGGCCGCGGCGCAGCCGGCGAGGCAGATGGCGAGGCCGGCGACGGCGAGGGACGAAAGCGCGATGCGGTGCATGCTTCGAACGTAGTGGTCGCCGGGTGTCCGGCGGATGGGGAATTATCCCGATACGACGGTCGGCTCGTGGCGCACGGGGAAGTTGACGGAGCTCGCGATGAAGCAGAGCTCCTCCGCCTCGTCGTGCGCCTCGATCGCGTCCTGCGGGTCGCCCGCCGAGATGGTCACCCTCGGGCGCAGCGTCACCGAGGTGAATCGGCCCCCGTCGCCCTCCTGGCGCATCGTCCCGACGGCGTCGTCCTCGTAGGCGGTCACGACGATGCCGCGCTTCACGGCGACGTGCAGGTAGGAGAGCATGTGGCACTGGCTGAGCGCCGCGAGCAGCAGCTCCTCGGGGTTCCAGCGCTCGGCGTCGCCGTGGAACGGCTTGTCGCTGCTGCCCTCGATGGGGTGCGAGTTGCCGTCCGCGCTCACGAGGTGGGCGCGCGAGTAGTCGCGGTAGGAGCTCGTGCCGGAGCCGCGATTGCCCTGCCACTCGACGCGCACCGAATAGTCGTGGTCCTGCCCCATGCCGCCATCGTACGCTGGTGCCCATGAGCGACCCGAGCGTGCCCGCAGCGTCCGTCGAGCAGTCCCGGAGCATCGTCACGGAGATCCCCGGACCGCGTTCTCGCGCCCTCCACGAGCGGCGCGCCGCGGTCGTCGCGCGGGGCGTGTCGCTCGGCTCGCCGGTCTACGCGGCGCGAGCCCACGGCGGCATCATCGAGGACGTCGACGGCAATCGGCTCATCGACCTGACCTCCGGCATCGGCGTCGTCACGGTCGGCCACACCGACGAGGCCGTCGTCGAGGCGGCGCGCGAGGAGCTCGGGCGGATCACCCACACGATGTTTCCCACCGTCCCGTACGAGTCGTACGTCCGGGTCGCGGAGCTGCTCGCCGAGCACACGCCTGGCGACTTCGCGAAGAGGTCGGTCATCGTCACGACGGGTGCGGAGGCGGTGGAGAACGCGGTGAAGATCGCCCGCAGGCACACCCGGCGCACCGGCGTCGCGGTCCTCGACCACGCGTACCACGGCCGCACGAACCTGACGATGGCGATGACGTTCAAGGCGCACCCGTACTCGGCCGGTTTCGGGCCGTTCGCGGGCGACGTGTTCCGCGCTCCCGGCTCCTACCCGTTCCGCGACGGGCTGAGCGGACCGGAGGCGGCGAGGCGCACGATCGCGCACCTGGAGAAGATCGTCGGCGCGGAGAACCTCGCGTGCATCGTCATCGAGCCGATCCAGGGCGAGGGCGGCTTCATCGTGCCGGCCGAGGGCTACCTGCCGGCGATCGCGCAGTGGGCGCGGGACAACGGGGTCGTCTTCGTCGCCGATGAGATCCAGTCGGGCATGGCGCGCACGGGCTACTGGTACGCGGTCGACCATGAGGGCGTCGTCCCCGATCTCGTGACGACCGCGAAGGGCATCGCCGGCGGTCTCCCGCTCGCGGCGGTCACGGGCCGCGCGGAGATCATGGACACACCGGGGCCCGGCGGCCTCGGCGGGACGTTCGGCGGGAACCCGGTCGCCTGCGCGGCCGCGGTCGCGGTCGTCGAGCGGATCGCGTCGGGCGGGCTGCTCGAACGGGCACGGGCGATCGGCGAGCTGCTGCTGCCGGAGCTGCGCCGGCTGCAGGCGCGCTTCCCCCTCATCGGCGACGTGCGCGGCCGCGGGGCGATGCTCGCGATCGAGCTCGTCGATCAGGCCACGGGCCTGCCGGACGCCGCCGCCGTCGGCGAGCTCATCGCGTTCGCCGTCCGGCACGGCGTCGTGCTGCTCTCGGCAGGCTCGGACGGCAACGTGCTGCGCCTCCTGCCCAACCTCGCGACCTCCGACGGGCTCCTGCTCGAGGGCATCGCGGTGCTCGAGGCCGGATTCGAGGCGCTCGCCGCCCGCTGAGCGCAGGCTCCGCGCCGGAAACAGGGATAGCGCCTGCGAACGCGCCTGCTCTCGGCGCAGCGCCTGCGTTCAGCGGCGCGACCGGGCCGCTATGGGACGAGGACGATCTTCCCGCCCGCGTGGCCGCCCGCGAGGAGCGCGAACGCCGCTCGGAAGTCGTCGAACGGGTAGCTCGCGACGATCGGGATGACGAGCTCGCCCGTTCCCGCGAGCCGCACGAGCTGCGCCCGCGCGGCATCGCGCAGCGCATCGGAGGCGGGGTTCCCGCCGCCGATCGATGCCCCGCCCGCGGCGAGGATCGCCGGCGTGCCCGTGATCGTGACGATGCGCGCGGGATCCGCGACGAGCGCGACCGAGGTCTCGCCCGCCTCCTCGGTGCCGACCGTGTCGACCGCCGCGTCGTAGGGCCCGAGAGCGGCGAGGCGCTCGGCGAGGCCCGTGCCGTAGACGACGGGCTCGACGCCGAGCTCGCGCAGGCGGGCGTGGCGGTGCTGCGCCGCCGTGCCGACGACGCGCGCGCCGCGCAGCCGGGCGAGCTGGGCGACCGCCTGGCCGACGCTGCCCGCGACGCCGTGCACGAGCACCGTCTCCCCCGCCCGGACCGCGACCGTCTGCAGCGCGTCCTCGGCCGTCGCCCCGACGAGGAGCACGCCGCCGATCTGCGCGAAGTCGAGCCCCGCGGGCTTGTGCAGCACGTCCTTCGCCGCCACGGTGAGCTCGGTCGCGTGCGCGCCGGCGACGCGGAACGCGACGACCTCGTCGCCGACGGCGATCGGCTCCCCGTCCGCGCCGACGAGCCCGTCCGCGCCGACCGCCGTGACGACGCCGGCCGCCTCGAAGCCGATCCGCAGCGGAAGCCGCTCCGGGTCGGCACCGCGATAGCCCGAGCCGAGCTTGAGGTCGACGGGGTTGAGCCCCGACGCGCGCACCGAGACGACGACCTCGTCCGCGCCCGGCGACCGGGACTCCACCTCGATGATCTCGAGCCGCTCGGGCCCGCCGTACTCCGCAAACGCAATCGCACGCACCATGCCGCCAAGCTACTCCGCACGGCCGAGAGCGCCGCATCGGAGACGATCCGTGACGCCCACGACCGGACCGATCCGGTCGGCTGAACGCGATCGTCAGCCGAACAGCGCGGCGAGCGCCTCGCGGAAGTGGCCGGTGTGGCGGTCCACGTCCTCCGCGGTCGTCGCCGGGCTCATGAGCGCCATGTTGTGGAACGGCGTCATGAGGATCCCGCGGTTGAGCGCGTGCAGGTGGAGGTACTGCTGCAGCTCGAAGTCGTCCGCGGCCGCGGCCTCGGCGCCGTCCCGCGGCGCGGTCGGGCGGAACGAGTACTCCGCCCGGGATCCAAGCCGGGTGACCTGCCACGGCGCGCCGGCCTCGTCGATGGCGCCCTGCACGCCCGCCGTCCACTGCTCGGCGCGCTCGATCATCGGCGGCCAGGTCTCCGGCACGAGCACCTCGCCGAGCGTCGCGACGATCCCCGCGATCGACAGCGCGTTGCCCGCGAGCGTCCCGCCGACCCCGCCGACGTCGATGTCCTCCAGATGCAGCGCGCGACGGATGCGCTCGCCGAGCTCCGCCGAGGTGCCGAAGACGCCCGCCGGCACCCCGCCGGCGATCGTCTTGCCGAGCACGATCGCGTCGGGGCGCAGGCCCTGCGCGACGGTGACGCCGCCCGGTCCCGCCGAGAGCGTGTGCGTCTCGTCGTGGATGAGGACCGCGCCGTGGCGAGTGCTCAGCTCCCGCACCGCCTCGAGGTAGCCCGGCTCCGGCAGCACGATGCCGATGTTCGTCATCGCCGGCTCGATGAGCACCGCCGCGATCTCGCCCGTCGCGAGCGCCCGATCGAGCGCGTCGACGTCGTTGAACGGCACGACCGCGGTCGTCTCGGCGACGGGGACGGGCGCGCCGATGGAGCCGCGTCGCGGCAGGACCGCGCCGTCCGGGCCGAGGGTCGCGAACGTCTCGTCGACCGTGCCGTGGTAGCTGTAGTCGTGCACGACGATCTTCCGCCGCCCGGTGACGTGCCGGGCGTAGCGGATGAGCGTGCGGTTCGCGTCGGTCGCCGAGAGCGTGAACTGCCACTCCGGCAGCCCGAAGCGCTCCGCGAGCAGCTCGCCCGCCTGCGCGGCCCGCCGGGTCGGCAGCATGAACGTCGAGCCGTGCTCGAGCTGCGCGGCGAGCGCCGCGACCGCGGCCGCCGGCGCGTGCCCGCTCATCGCCCCCGTGTCGCCAAGGCAGAGGTCGACGTGGTCGATGCCGTCGACGCACAGGAAGTGCGAGCCCCAGCCCGAGGCGACCGTGACCGGCCACGGCCCCGGCCACTTGCGCATCCAGAGCATCGGCACGCCGCCGGGCAGGTGCGCCGACGCGCGCTCCCACTCCGCGCGCGAGCGCGGCCGCGCCTCGGCGAAGACTCGCGTCTCGGCCTCGGTCAGCCCCGCGAGCCGCGCCCGGTCCGCGTACACGCCGCGCCTACCGGGTGATCCCGAGCCGCTTGCGTCTCGCCGCCGTGGCGATCTGCACGACGACGACCGCGACGATCGCGAGGATGAAGATCGCCGAGGCGATGACGTTCGCCTCGGCCGGCGGCGTCTTCTTCGTGTAGATCCACAGCGGGAACGTCGTGACCTGGCCGGCGTTGAACTTCGTGATGATGAAGTCGTCGAAGCTGAGCGCGAAGGACAGCAGCGCTGCCGCGACGATGCCGGGCAGCAGCAGCGGCAGCGTGATCCGCCAGAACACCTGGCGCGCCGAGCCGTAGAGGTCTCGTCCCGCCTCCTCGAGGGCCGGGTCGAGCGATGCGACGCGCGCCTTGACCGTGACGACGACGAACGACAGGCAGAAGAGAGCATGGACGATGACGATCGTCCAGAAGCCCTTCGGCACGCCGACCGCGAGGAACTGGGCGGCGAGGCCCGCGCCGAGCACGACCTCCGGAGTCGCCATCGGGAGGAAGAGCAGGAGGCTCGTCGAGCTGCGCCCGCGGAACCGGTAGCGGCCGAGCGCGATCGCGAGCAGCGTGCCGAGGACGGTCGCGATGATCGTGGCGACGATGCCGATCGCGACGCTCGTGCCGAAGGCCTCGCAGATCCCCTGGGCGTCGCAGACGCCGGTCCACTTGTCGAAGGTCCAGCCGTTCCAGATCGAGTTGTTGCGACGGGAGTCGTTGAAGCTGTAGATGATGACCTGGATGATCGGGGTCACCAGGAAGACGAGCGCGAGGGCGACGTAGAGGGGCAGCAGCCACTTGCCGAGCGAGAGCTTCACAGCAGCTCCTCCGTCCCGCTGCGCCGGACGTAGATCGCCACGATCACGAGCACGATGCCCATGAGCAGCGCCGACAGCGCCGCCGCGATCGGATACTGCTGACTCTCCAGGAAGGTCCGGTCGATGACGTTGCCGACCATCGCGGTCTGCGGGCTGCCGAGGTAGATCTGCGAGGCGTTGATGTAGTCGCCGGCCGCGGGGATGAAGGTCAGCAGCGTCCCCGAGACGACGCCGGGCAGCGACAGCGGCAGGGTGACCTTCCAGAACGTCGTCGGCGGCGACGCGTAGAGGTCGTTGCCGGCCTCGAGATAGCGGCGGTCGAGGCGCTCCAGCGAGGTGTAGATCGGCAGCACCATGAAGGGGAGGAAGTTGTAGGTGAGGCCGAAGACGACGGAGAACGGCGTGCCGACGATGTTCTGATCCGCCGGCAGCCAGCCGAGACCGTGCAGGGTCTGCGCGATCCAGCTGTTGTCGCCGAGGATCTGCTTCCAGGCGAGGGTGCGCAACAGGAACGAGATGAAGAACGGCGCGATGACGAGCGTGAGCGTCAGCGCCTGGATCATCGGCCACTTCCGGGCGGTCACGCCGATGAAGTACGCGATCGGATACCCGATGAGGAGCGCGGCGACGGTCGCGATGAGGGCGTAGCCGAACGAGCGCAGGATGTGCGGCCAGTACGACTCGATCGCGACGGCGTAGTTCTCCCAGTGGAACGCCTGGACGTACTCGCCTTTCCCGGCTCCCTCGGGCGCGACCTGGAGGCTCGTCAGCAGGAGCGAGACGAGCGGCGCGAGGAAGAACAGCGCGAGGTAGGCGAGGCCGGGCGCGAGCAGCCCGATCGCGATCCAGCCCTTCTTCAGCGGCGCGGGCTCGACGACCGCCGCGGTGGCGGCGCCTCCCCCGCCGAACGCCGCGAACGCCATCAGGCCTCCCCGAGCTCTTCGAGCAGATCTTCCTTCGTCTGCTGCGCGAGCGAGCCGGTCGACGTGTCGTCGATGAAGCGGTCCTCGCCAGGCGGCTCGTCGGCGAGCCCGAAGCCGTGCGCGGCCTGCCACGCGACCCACACCTCGGCGCCGACCTGGGCGACGGGACCGAAGACCATGTTCTGCGCGAACACGACGATCTCGCCGATGCCGGGGATCCCGATCGTGTACTGCGTGCTGACGCCCGAGAACGACACGTCGACGACGCGGCCCGGGCCGAGCACGTTGACGCCCGCCTCGGGCGTCGGCGCGGACGCGTGCAGCACGAGCTTCTCCGGCCGCACCCCGATCGTGATCGTGCCGGTGTGGCGCTGCGCACGGGCCTTGGGGACGGCGACCTTGACGCCCGCGACCTCGACGACGATGACGTCCCCGCCGTCGCTCGTGACGTGGCCGGTGAAGAGGTTCGACTGCCCGAGGAAGTTCGCGACGAACGCGGTCTTCGGCAGCTCGTAGAGATCCTCGGGCGAGCCCATCTGCTCGATCTCGCCCTTGTTCATGACGGCGACCGTGTCGGCCATCGTCATGGCCTCCTCCTGGTCGTGCGTGACGTGCAGGAAGGTCAGGCCGACCTCGCCCTGGATCGTCTTCAGCTCGAGCTGCATCTGGCGACGCAACTTCAGGTCGAGCGCCCCGAGCGGTTCGTCGAGCAGCAGCAGTGCGGGCCGGTTGACCACCGCGCGGGCGAGCGCGACCCGCTGCTGCTGACCGCCGGACAGCTGCGCGGGCTTGCGCTGCGCGAGGTGGTCGAGCTCGACGAGCTCGAGCGCCTCGTGCGCCTTCGCGATCGCGTCGGAGATCCGCCGGCGCTTGAGGCCGAACGCGACGTTCTCCAGGACCGTCATGTGCGGGAAGAGCGCATAGGACTGGAAGACCGTGTTGACCGGGCGGCGGAACGGCTTGACATCGGTGACGTCCTTGCCGCCGATCAGGATGCGGCCCTTCGTGGGCTGCTCGAGCCCGGCGACGAGCCGAAGCGTCGTCGTCTTGCCGCAGCCGGAGGGCCCGAGGAGCGCGAAGAACGAGCCGGCGGGAATCGTGAGATCGAGCGACTCGATCGCCGTGAACCCCGGGAAGCGCTTGTGGATCCCGACCAGCTCGAGGTCCGCGCCTGCTTCTGCGAAGGCGCCGGGAGCTGCCATCAGGCCCCCACGTTGACGCCGACCCAGGCCTCCGAGAACTCCTTCGACTCGGTCGGGCTGAGCGTGCGGAACAGGTGCACCTTCTCGAGGTCCTCCGGGGTCGGGAAGATGAGCGGGTCGCCGACGAGCTCGGGGGCGATCGCCTCCATCGCCTCCTTGGCCCCGACAACCGGCGAGATGTACGTCACCCACGCGGCGAGCTCCGCCGCGATCTCGGGGTCGTAGTAGTGGTTGATGAGCTTGCAGGTCTGGTCGACCTTGGTCGAGCCCTTCAGCGCGATGAAGTTGTCCGACCAGAGCGTGCCGCCCGTCTCGGGGATGACGAACTTGAACCGCGGCTCCTCGCCGGCGGCCTCGAGCTCGTAGTTGAGGATGCTCGTGACGTCGCCCGACCAGACGATGCCGACGACGGCGTCGCCGTTGAGCAGGTCGTCGGTGTACGAGTTGCCCTTGACCGCGCCGATCTGCCCGCTGCCGATCTCCTGCTGGACGACGTCGAGCGCCGCGTAGAAGTCGTCGGATCCCCACTTGCCGGAGATGTCGACGCCCTGGCTGAGCATGATGACGCCGAGCGTGTCGCGCATCTCCGAGAGCACGACGACCTTGCCCTTGAACGCCGGGTCCCACAGCTCCTCGACGCTCGAGATGCCACCGGGGATCGCCGCCTCGTCGTAGACGAGACCCGCATAGCCGCTCTGCCACGGCAGCGTGAACTTGCGGCCCGGGTCGAAGTCGATGTCGAGCAGCGTCGGGGTGAGGTTCTTCTTGTTCGGGATGAGCGACTCGTCGAGCTCAAGGCCGTAGCCCTGCGCGAGCATCTCGCCGACCTTCCAGTCGGTGAGGCAGGCGACGTCGTATCCGGTGAACTGGCCGAGCGCGAGCTGGTCGTCGATCGAGCCGAAGAAGGTGTCGTTGTCGTCGATGTCGACGCGATACTCGACCTGGATGCCGGTGTCGGCGGTGAACTGCTGCAGGGTCGGGTAGTTGCCCGAGTCGTCCTCGTCCATGTAGCCGTCCCAGTTCGCCCAGACGAGCCGGTCGCTCGGAGCGCAGGCGGCCAGGCCGAGCGCTCCGACGCTCGCCGCGGCGACACCGGAGGCCTGGAGGAATCTGCGCCGGTTGAACTGGAATGAGCGAGCACGGATGACGAGCTCGCGAAGCATCGGATCTTCTGGCAGCGGTCGGACCATCGTTATCGTCCCCTCGGAAATCGGCGTGAAGCCCGTTGCTTTCGTATTGCCGCCGTATCGGCGAAATGAATCGTTGCACAGCCTGGCCCTCTCCGACGACCCCCAAAACGATTCAGGCCGCGTCCAGGACGGACCCGTCGCACCCGCGGGAAAGTCCCTCTAGCGGTGGGGACCACCCTCGTGAGTACGCTGTGCGCATGCTGATCGGCGTCCCCAGGGAGATCAAGGACAACGAGTTCCGGGTCGCGCTCACTCCGGGCGGCGCGCACGCCCTCGTCCGCGACGGGCACTCGGTGCGGATCGAGACCGGGGCAGGGCTCGGGTCCGGGATCGCCGACGCGGCATACGAGGACGCGGGTGCGCAGATCGTGCCGAGCGCCGATGCCGCGTGGGACAACGAGCTCGTGCTCAAGGTCAAGGAGCCGATCGAGAGCGAGTACGGGCACTTCCGCGACGGACTCGTGCTGTTCACCTTCCTGCATCTGGCGGCCGAGCCCGCGCTGACGCGTGCGCTCGTCGGCTCCGGCGTCACGGGGATCGCGTACGAGACGGTGCAGCTGCCGACCCGGGCGCTCCCGCTGCTCGCTCCGATGAGCGAGGTCGCCGGTCGCCTGGCCCCCATCGTCGGCGCGAACGCGATGATGAAGCCGAGCGGCGGGCCCGGCCTGCTCGCCCCCGGCGTCCCGGGCACCTACCCCGCGGATGTCGTCATCATCGGTGCGGGCGTCGCCGGGACGAACGCGATGAACATCGCGGTCGGGCTCGGCGCCGACGTGACGATCCTCGACACGAATCTCTTCCGCCTCCGCGAGATCGACGACGTGTGGGGGCGCAGCGTGCGCACGATCGCATCGAACGAGTACGAGATCGCCCGCGCCGTGGCTCGCGCGGACCTCGTCATCGGCTCCGTGCTCATCCCCGGCGCGAAGGCGCCGAAGCTCGTCACGGACGCGATGGTCGCCGCGATGAAGCCCGGATCGGTGCTCGTCGACATCGCGATCGACCAGGGCGGCTGCTTCGAGGGCAGCCGAGCCACGACGCACAGCGAGCCGATGTTCCGCGTCCATGACTCGCTCTTCTACTGCGTCGCCAACATGCCGGGGGCCGTGCCGGTCACCTCCACCTACGCGCTGACGAACGCGACGCTGTCCTACGCCCGGTCCGTCGCGGCGCACGGCTGGCGGGCCGCGCTGCGCGCCGACCCGGCGCTCGCGCTCGGGCTCAACACCCACGCGGGAGCCGTCACGAACGAGGCCGTCGCGGCGGCGCACGGGCTGAACGCCATCCCGCTCGCCGACGCCCTCGCCTGAGCACGGGGCGGCTCGACGCGCTCACGCCGCCGCCTCGCGTCCCGGCAGCCGGCGGACGAGCGCCTCCGCGTGCACGAGCCCGAGGAACCGCGGTACGACCGGCAGCGCCGGCGAGCCGTCGCGGCGATCGAGCTCGATCGTCTCGTGCCCGATCCGGATGAGCGTGCCCGGCCGGTCGCCGAGATCGACCTCCCGCTCGGCGACGAGCACGCCGCCGACGACGCTGCGACCGTTCGCGATCCGCACCGCGAAGGCGAGGCCGGGCGGCAGCGGCACACGCAGGAACGAGCCGCCGAGCCGAGCGAGCCAGGAGTGCTCCGGGTCGGGGGCGGCGGCCTGGACGACGAGGGCCCGGCGGTCCGCGTGTCGGACGCACTCGATCACGATCCCGCGGGCGACCGAGATCGCGATCGGCGGGACGCCGGCGATCCCGATGCCGTGCCGAGCGACTCCGATGAGGTTCATCCGCCCAGGCAAGCGCAGGCCGTCACCGGCCGGGCGAGGCGGCCGTGCGACGATGAGCGGATCGGCGAGGATCGCGCCTGTGAGGGGCTACTCCACGTCGATCGCCTGACGGCCGAGGATCAGCCGGCTCCCCCGGCGCACCTGCTGCGGCATCCCCGGCTCGCAGCGCACGGGCGCCTCCCCGGGTGCCTGGACGACCGTGCCGTTGCCCGAGCGCAGGTCGACGACGAGCAGCTCGTCGGCGACGACGAGCAGTTCGGCGTGCGACTTCGAAATGGTCTTGCCGGGATCCACGACGACGAGCACCGCGTCGTAGGCGACCTCGGGCGATGCCTTCGGGTTGCGGCCGAGCAGGCTGCGCCCCGAGACCTCGAAGCGCTGCCCCGTCGTGGACACGAGGACGAATGGCCGCGAAGCCGGCTGCGTCAGGCGCAGGCTCGCGGTCTCGTCGATCGCATTCTGCGGCGCGCCCCCGGTCTCCACCGCCGACGAGCTCTCGAGCGCCTCCGGCTGGTCCGCCGCGACCCGGCGTCCGCACTCCGGGCAGAAGAAGGTCCCAGCCGTCAGCGCCGCGCCGCAGTAGAAGCAGTTCATCGCGGCCTCAGCGCGCGCCGGTGTCCGCGAGCCCGCGGCGAGGCGGTCCGCCCGCGCCCGCGACGTCGGGCGCCGCGAGCACGTCGACGACGGCGACGGTGACATTGTCCCGACCCCCCGCGCCGACCGCGGCGCTGATCAGCGACCGAGCCGTGTCCTCGGGCGAGGCGCCGACGCCGAGCAGCACGGCGATCGTCGAGTTCGTGAGCTCCCGGGTGAGACCGTCCGAGCACACCAGGAAGCGGGTGCCTGCGAGCGGGTGCAAGAGCCAGCGGTCGATCTCCGGCACCTCGCCGAAGCCGAGGGCTCGCGTGATGATGTTCGCATCGGGGTGCGTCTCGGCCTCCTCGGGCGAGATCTGCCCCGAGTCGACGAGGTCCTGGACGTACGAGTGGTCGATCGTGAGCTGCTGCAGCTCGTGATCCCGATACGCGTAGACGCGCGAGTCGCCGAGGTTGAAGATCTGCAGCGCCGGCACGCCGTCCTGCGCGACGACCGCGATCCCGGCGACGGTCGTCCCGCTGCCGTGCAGCGCGCCGCGTGTCGCTCGCACGATGTCCGCGCTCGCCTCCACGAGCGCCTCGACGACGTCGCCCGCCTCGAGGATCCCGCCACGACGCGCGCGCGACTTCGCGCGCCGCGCGAGGCTCGCGACGGCCGCGTCGCTCGCGACGTCGCCGGCCGCGTGGCCGCCGAGACCGTCCGCGACCGCGAACACGCCCGGCATCGCGACGACGCTGTCCTCGTTCGCCGAGCGACGCAGCCCCACGTCGGAGCCCGCGCCCCACGCGAGCTCGAGCACCTGCTCGGGCGCGGCCGAGAGCGCGAACGCTCGGCTCCGACGCCGACTGACGATCTCCGTCACCTGGCAAGCGTACCTGCCCCGCCTCGGTGGCCCGGCCCCGACGGCGCCCCGCGGTCGGGTCGATCGGGACCGACCGGAACGCCATGCGGCCTCAGTCCCAGCGCAGCTCCTGCCGCACTCGCTCGACGATCGAGGTGGTCGCCAGGCCGTAGCGCTCATGGAGCGTCGGCAGGGCGCCGGCGTCGAGGAACGCGTCGGGCAGGGCGATCGGGATCACCTGCCGGCGGTGACCCGTGCGGACCAGCTCGGCGGAGACGATGTCGAACAGGCCGCCGACCACGACGTGGTTCTCGAGCGTCAGGGCGAGCCGAGGGACGTCGAGCTCCCCGAGCACCGTCTCGGCGTCGAACGGCTTGAGCGTCGGGGTGTGGACGACGGCGACATCGATCCGGTCGGCCGCGAGCAGCTCAGCGGCCTGCAGCGCCCGCATCGTCATGAGCCCGCTCGAGATCAGCACGACGTCGGTGCCCGGTCGGAGCACCTTCGCCTTCCCGAGCTCGAAGCGGTAGTCGTACTCGTCGAGGACCGTCGGCACGTTGCCGCGCAGCAGACGCAGATACGTCGGACCGGGAGCGGCGGCGAGCTGCGGCACCGCCCCGAGGATGTCGACCGAGTCGCACGGGTCGACGATCGTCAGTCCGGGGATGCCGCGGAGGATCGCGACGTCCTCGGTGGCCTGGTGGCTCGGGCCGTAGCCCGTGGTGAGCCCCGGCAGCCCGCCGACGACGTTCACATTGAGTCCCGGCTCGGCGATGTCGAGGCAGATGAAGTCGTACGCCCGGCGAGCCGCGAAGACCGAGTAGGTCGACGCGAAGGGCACGAGCCCGACCTCCGCGAACCCCGCGGCCGCGCCGAAGAGCAGCTGCTCGGCCATCCCCATCTGGAAGAAGCGGTCGGGGTGCGCGTCGCGGAAGACGTGCATGTCGGTGTACTTCGCGAGGTCGGCGGAGAGCCCGACGATCCTCGGATCCTCCTCGGCGAGCGCGGCGAGCGCGTGCCCGAAGGGGGCCGACGCGGTCTTCTGACCCGCGTCGGCGAACGACGCGATCATCGCCGAGGTGCGCAGCTTCGCCATCACGCGGTCCCTTCCTCGGCGGCGAAGCCGGCCTGAAGCTGTTCGAGGCAGATCGCCCATTCGTGCTCCTCGATCCGCATGAAGTGCGTCTTGACGCGCTGCTCGAGCAGCGGCACTCCCCGTCCGATCCGCGTGTCGCAGAGGATCACGCTCGGGGCGCCGACGTCCTCCGTCACGACACGGTCGAAGGCCGTCAGGAGCGCCTCGATGTCGTTGCCGTCGACGCGCTGCGTCGCCCATCCGAATGCCGCCCATTTCGCCTCGACCGGCTCGATGTCGAGCACCCCGCTCGTGGCGCCGTCCGCCTGCAGCGCGTTCATGTCGACGATCGCGGTGAGCCGACCGAGCCGGTGCGACGCCGCCGACATCGCCGCCTCCCAGGTCGAGCCCTCGTTGAGCTCCCCGTCGGAGAGGAAGTTGAAGATCCGGCGCGATGAGCCGAGGTGGCGCAGTCCGAGCGCCATGCCGACCGCGATCGTGAGCCCGTGACCGAGCGAGCCGCCGGAGATCTCCATGCCGGGCGTGTAGCTGGCCATGCCGGACATCGGCAGGCGGGAGTCGTCGGAGCCGTACGTCTCGAGCTCCTCGCGCGGGATGACGCCGACCTCGGCGAGCGTCGCATAGAGACCGATCGCGTAGTGCCCGGTCGACAGCAGGAAGCGGTCCCGATCGTCCCACTCGGGATCGTCGCGACGGTAGCGCAGCTGGTCCGTGTACACGACCGCCAGCACGTCGGCGGCGCCGAGGGCCTGTCCGACGTAGCCCTGTCCCTGCAGCTCGCCCATCAGCAGGGCATTGCGGCGGATCCCCTGGGCGACCGCCCGCGCACGCGCGACGCGTTCTGCGATGTCGTGCTGAGCGACCGGCATGACTGGGGCTCCGTTTCCTCGTGGATGCGTCGCAGTTCTCAATGGAGGTGACTGCCGCCGTTGATGTCGATCGTCGCGCCCTGGATGTAGGAGGCGGCGTCGCTCGACAGGAAGACGATGACGTCCGCGACCTCGCGGGTCGACGCGATGCGCCCGAGCGGGATGTCGCGCGCGATCGCCGCCTCCTGCTCGTCGGTCGAGCCGACGCGGATGTTCGTGTCGACCGCGCCGGGCGTCACGGCGTTGACGGTGACGCCGCTCGCGCCGAGCTCGCGCGCGAGCGCCTTGGTGAAGCCGAGGACGGCGGCCTTCGCGGACGAGTACGCGACCTTCCCGAAGACGCCGCCGCCGCGCTGGGCCGAGACGGAGGACATGTTGACGATCCGGCCGAAGCCGCGCTCGAGCATCCCCGGGAGCACCTCTTTCGTGACGAGGTAGGTCCCGGTCGCGTTGACCCGCATGACGCGCTCCCACTGCTCGAGCGTCGAGTCGAGGAATGCGATCGGCGAGGTGATCCCCGCGATGTTCGCGAGCGCGCCGATCGGCGGCAGCCGGCCGTCCTCGATGCGCTCGCCCACGCGCGCGAGCGCGGATCGCACCGCCGACTCGTCGCCGACGTCGATCCCGCCGCCGTGCGTCGCGACGCCGAACTCGTCGGCGACCCGGGCCGCGACCGCCTCGGCCGCCGACGCGTCGAGGTCGAGCGCGACGACCGCCCACCCCGCCTGCGCGTAGGCCCTGACCACGGCCTGGCCGATCCCGCGATCGGCGCCGGCTCCCGTGACGACGGCCGTGCGCGTCGCGAACGTCGAGCGGCCTGCGGCCTCGTCCCCGTGCAACCCAGTGCCCTCCGATGCGTCCGGTCTGCCTCGTCGTCGACGTCCGAGAACGGAACCCGCTCTCAACTGATGTCAACATACACCATTTGAATGTTGACAATATAATGTGATCCGACAGCTGTCGAGCGGCCCCATAGGATGTGCGTCACGCGACGGACGGGAGCAGGCCCTCCGGGAAGGAATCCATGACGATCGAGTCGACGTCCCTGCTCGGACTCGAGAAGCAGAATCTGCGCGACCAGGCCGTCGTGGCGCTGCGCCAGGCGATCACCTCCGGCGAGCTGCCGCCCGGCACGCACCTCGGCGAGGTCGAGCTCTCGGAGCGGCTCGGCATCAGTCGTGGCACGCTTCGCGACGCGCTCCGGGAGCTCAAGCAGGAAGGGCTCGTCGTGCTGCGCGGCCGCGGCCGCCTCGCCGTGCGGACGCTCGCTCCCACGGAGATCCGCGAGGTCTTTCAGGTCCGCGCCGCGCTCGAGTCGCTCGCCGCGGAGCTCGTCATCGAGTCGGACGACGTCGACTCCGAGCTCGCGAGCCTGCGCACCGCCCTCGACGGCATGCGGCGAGTCGCCGCCTCCGACCTCCCCGAGCGGATCGAGTCGGACCTCGACTTCCACCGCGCGCTGTGCGTCCTTGCCGGGAACGCGACACTGCTCGCATCCTGGCACGCGCTGGAGGGCACGATCCGGATGTCCGTCATGTACAACGGCCTCGACCGAGGCATCGAGAACATGAGCGTCGAACGCCATCTGGAGATCGTCGAGGCCATCGAGAGCGGCGACGCCGCAGCCGCGCGCGCGGCGATCCACGACCACATGCGGGTCTCCGCCGAGAACCTCACGAGGCGCGGCCCCGACGACGAGGGGTAGCCGCCGCAGCGGCGTCCCGGTGCGGGCCCGCGCGAGGGCCTACGCGATGTAGATGAGCTTCTTGTTGATGAACTCCTCGATCCCGACCGCACCCATCTCGCGGCCCGTGCCCGAGCGCTTCGTGCCGCCGAACGGCAGCTCCGGCGAGTCGGCGAGGACCGCGTTGATGTAGACCATGCCGGTCTCGAGCCGGTCGGCGACCCGCAGCGCCTGCTCGGGATCGGTGGTCCAGACGTAGGATCCGAGGCCGAAGTCGGTCGCGTTCGCCACCTCGATCGCCTCCTCCTCGCCCGAGACCCGGTAGAGCGATGCGACGGGTCCGAAGAACTCCTCGCGGTAGGCGGGGTTCTCCGGCGCGATGCCCTCGAGCACGACGGGTGAGAACCTCGCGCCGTCGCGCGGCGCCGGCCCGAGCCGGGCGGTCGCACCCGCCGCGAGCGCGCGCCGCACCTGCTCGTCGATGCGGATCGCGGCGAGCTCGCTCGACAGCGGCCCGAGCACGGTGCCCTCGTCCTTCGGGTCGCCGACCGCGATCTCGGCCATCCTCGCCGTGAGCTTCTCGGCGAACGCGTCGTAGAGGCCGTCGACGACGAGGAAGCGCTTCGCCGCGTTGCAGGACTGGCCGTTGTTGTCCAGGCGCGCCGCGAACGCCGCCTCCACGACCGCGTCGAGATCGTCGGTCGACAGCACGATGAACGGATCCGAGCCGCCGAGCTCGAGCACGACCTTCTTCAGGTGGCGCCCCGCGATCTCCGCGACCGCGGTGCCGGCGCGCTCCGAGCCGGTCAGCGAGACCCCGCGGATGCGCTTGTCGGCGATGATCTGCGCGATCTGCTCGTTCGAGGCGAAGACGTTCGTGTACGCGCCGGCCGGCACGCCGGCGTCGCGGAAGATCTGCTCGATCGCGGCCGCCGACTCGGGACACTGCGGCGCGTGCTTGAGCAGGATCGGGTTGCCGACGATGATGTTCGGGCCCGCGAAGCGCGCGACCTGGTAGTAGGGGAAGTTCCACGGCATGATGCCGAGCAGTGGGCCCGTCGGCGACTTGCGGATGTACGCGGTCGAGGCCGCGCCCTCGATCGGCTGGTCGGCGAGCAGCGCCGCGCCGTGCTCGGCGTACCAGCGGTAGATCGCGGCGGCGAACTCGACCTCGCCGACCGCCTGAGCGCGCGGCTTGCCCATCTCCCGCACGATGATGTCGGCGAGCGCGTCCTTGCGCTCCTCGTGCAGGTCGGCGACCCGGCCGATCGCGGCGGCACGGCCGACGACGCTCGTCTCGCCGACGCGCTGCCAGCCGGCCCACACGGTCGCCAGCGCGGACTCGATCTCCTCCGCGCTCGCGAACGGCACCTCCTCGACGCGCTCGAGGGTGTACGGATCGACGACGGCGAAACCGGACATGGCGTTGTGCTCCTTGCTCCGAGACGGCTTGTTGAGAGGCGGCGGGAACGACGATTCGTGCGGCCATTGTGTCACGACCCAGCTTGCGCGATCTAGTGGAAAATCATGGCCTGACATTCGGATTCGATTGCCGACACGGCGTTCTACTGGCAGAATCAGTACATGGCACGCACCGCAGCTCCCCTCGACGACATCGCGAAGGCGATCGTCGAGCTGCTGCAGGCCGACGGGCGGCGCTCATACGCCGACATCGGCAAGGCGGTCGGGCTCTCGGAGGCCGCCGCCCGGCAGCGAGTGCAGCGCCTCACCGAGAGCGGGGTCGTGCAGATCGTCGGCGTCACCGACCCGACCCAGCTCGGATTCAACCGGCAGGCCATGATCGGCATCCGCGCGAGCGGCGACACGACCGCGCTCGCCAAGCGCATCTCGGCGATCCGCGAGGTCGACTACGTCGTCCTGACCGCCGGCAGCTTCGACATCCTCGCCGAGTGCGTCGTCGAGGACGACGACGCGCTCATCGACCTGCTCAACGCCAAGATCCGCGAGATCGACGGCGTCGTCGGGACCGAGACCTTCGTCTACCTGCGTCTCGTCAAGCAGCGCTACGACTGGGGCACGCGATGAGCACCACCTTCCCACCCGACCGACACAGGAAAGCAGCCGCCTAGGAGCGATAGCCCATGACCCACGACGCGAACGACCTGCAGCAAAAGGCGAACGACCACCTCTGGATGCACTTCACGAGGCAGTCGACACTCCACGAGTCGGGGGTGCCGATCATCGTCCGAGGGGACGGGCATCACATCTGGGACATCGACGGGAAGCGCTACTTCGACGGCATCTCGTCGCTGTTCACGGTCCAGGCCGGGCACGGGCGCCGGCGACTCGCCGAGGCGGCGGCGAAGCAGGCCGAGGAGCTCGCGTTCTTCCCCATCTGGTCCTATGCGCACCCGAACGCGATCGAGCTCGCCGATCGGCTCGCGGCCGAGGCGCCGGGCGATCTCAACCGCGTCTTCTTCACGACCGGCGGCGGCGAGGCGGTCGAGACCGCGTACAAGCTCGTCAAGCAGTACTGGAAGCTGCGGGGCCGCCCGACGAAGCACAAGGTGATCTCGCGCGCCGTCGCGTATCACGGGACGCCGCAGGGCGCGCTGTCGATCACGGGGATCCCGGGCATGAAGGAGCCCTTCGAGCCGCTCGTGCCCGGCACCTTCCGGGTGCCGAACACGAACTACTACCGCGCCGCCGAGATGGGCTTCACGCCGTCCGCGAGCGCGACGACCGATCAGGCGCGGCTGGAGGAGTTCGGGCTCTGGGCCGCGAACCGGATCGGCGAGATGATCGAGTTCGAGGGGCCGGAGACGGTCGCCGCCGTCTTCCTCGAGCCCGTGCAGAACTCCGGCGGCTGCTTCCCGCCGCCGCCCGGCTACTTCCGGCGCGTGCGGGAGATCTGCGACGAGCACGACGTGCTGCTCGTCGCCGACGAGACGATCTGCGCGTTCGGCCGCATCGGCGCGATGTTCTCCTCGAGCGTCCTCGGCATCGAGCCCGACATCATCACGTGCGCGAAGGGCATGACGTCCGCGTACTCGCCCCTCGGCGCGGCGATCGTCTCCGACCGGATCTACGAGCCCTTCCGGCATGGCAACACGACGTTCTACCACGGCTACACCTTCGGAGGGCACCCGGTCTCGGCGGCGGTCGCGCTCGAGAACCTCGCGATCTTCGACGAGGAGGGGCTCAACGAGCGCGTGCTGGAGTACGCCCCCGTCTTCAAGGCGACGCTCGACCGACTGCGCGACCTGCCGATCGTCGGCGACGTGCGCGGCGCCGGCTACTTCTACGGCATCGAGCTCGTCAAGGACAAGGCGACGCGGGAGACCTTCGACGACGACGAGTCGGAGCGGCTGTTGCGGGGCTTCCTGTCCAAGGCGCTCTTCGACGCCGGTCTCTACTGCCGGGCCGACGACCGCGGCGACCCGGTCGTCCAGCTCGCGCCGCCGCTGACGATCGGGCCGGCCGAGTTCGACGAGATCGAGCAGATCCTGCGCTCCGTCCTCACCGAGGCCTGGTCCCGCCTTTGACCCCGTCCGCCCTCTCGCGTTTCAGGAGCATCGGGGCCGCGCGTGCATAGTGCACGCGTACCCCCCGATGCTCCTGGAAACGGGGGCGACTACCGGGGGCTGTCGTACTGGCATGCGACGGCTGGGGACGAGAGCGCCGGAGATGGGGCGGGACGGGACGAGTTCGTGCCGCGCGACGCGCTGCCGGGCGACCTCGAGACGGACGTCGCGATCGTCGGGGGCGGGCTGACGGGCCTGTGGACCGCCTGGTACCTGCTGGAGCGCGACCCCGGGCTGCGGATCGCGGTGATCGAACGCGAGGTCGCCGGCTTCGGCGCATCGGGCCGCAACGGCGGCTGGTGCTCCGCGCTCTTCCCCCAGTCGACCGCGGGGCTTGAGCGCCGGCACGGACGCGACGCGGCGCTGCGAATGCGCCGCGCGATGATCGAGACGGTCGACGAGGTGGCGCGGGCCGGCGCGCAGGCCCGCATCGACTTCGACTACGCGAAGGGCGGCACGATCGCGTTCGCCCGCAACGCCGGCCAGCTGCGCTCCGCGGAGGCAGAGGTCGCCGAGGCCCGCTCCTACGGGGTCGACGCGCTCGAGCTCTGGGGCGCCGACCGGGTGCGCGCCGCGGGCACGAAGCGCGGGACGAGCGCGCTCGGCGCCGCATTCGACCCTGCCTGCGCCCGCATCCACCCCGCGCGGCTGACGCGGGGCCTCGCACGCGCGGTCGAGCGCCGCGGCGCGACGATCTACGAGGGGACCACGGTGCTCGCCTGGAGGGGGCGGGACGCGACGACCGGCACGGACGGCCGGCGGGTCGTCGTGCGCACCGACCGCGGCACGGTCCGCGCCGACGGGGTCGTCATCGCGACCGAGGGCTACGGGCCCGGGATCCCGCAGACCCGCCGCCGCGTGCTGCCGATGTACTCGCTCATGATCGCGACCGAGCCGCTGCCCGACGCCGTGTGGGACGAGATCGGGATCGCGCACGGGCACACCTTCACCGACTACCGGCACCTCATCGTCTACGGGCAGCGCACGGCCGACAACCGCTTCGCCTTCGGCGGCCGCGGCGCCCCGTACCACTTCGGCTCGCGGCTCGACCCGGCCTACGACCGGGTGCCCGGCGTCTTCCGCCACCTCGCCGCGACGCTCGCCGAGCTCTTCCCGCAGCTGCCGCGCTTCGAGGTCACGCACACCTGGGGCGGCCCGCTCGGCGTCCCGCGCGACTGGCACGCGAGCGTGCGCCACGACCGCGCGAGCGGCATCGCGAGCGCCGGCGGCTACGTCGGCGACGGCCTGTCGACGACGAACCTCGCGGGGCGCACGCTCGCCGACCTGCTCACCGAGACGAGCTCGGAGCTGACCGAGCTGCCCTGGGTCGGTCACCGCTCCCCCGACTGGGAGGTCGAGCCGCTGCGCTGGATCGCCGCGAACGCCGGGACGACGGCGATGGCGTTCGCCGACCGCGAGGAGCGCCTGACCGGCCGCCCCTCCCTCATCGCGCGTCTCATGGCGCCCCTCACCGGCCACTGAGCCGATCCGCGCCCGCGGCACCTCGGCCGGATCGGGCGGGCTGCGGGCCTACGCGAGCGCGGGGATGACCTCGCGCTCGAACAGCTCGACCGTCGAGCGGTCGTAGGCGGAGTCCGGGAAGTAGTGGATCGAGTAGCCGAGCCCCTCGGCCTCGCGCGCCCGCAGCGTCTCGACGGCCTGCTCGGGCGTGCCGAACAGCCCCTCGCCGCCCGCGAACTGCTTGCGCAGCGCCGCCGCCGCGACCTCGCCCGTGTACGGCGTGATCCGCGCGATGTGCGCATCGAGCTTCGCGACCGCGTCGGCCTCCGTCTCGCCGATCATGGTGTTCCAGTTCGCGCTGCGGGTGATCGCGTCGAAGTCGGTGCCGAGGCGCTCGCAGTGGCCGCGCAGCAGCCCGCTCTTGCGCCGCCACACCTCGAGGTCGGCCGCCGCGAAGTTCGTGTACGAGGCGTACTGCGCCGCGATCTTCAGCGTCACCTGCTCGCCGCCGCCCGCGACCCAGATCGGCGGGCCGCCCGCCTGGATCGGCAGCGGTCGCACGGTCGCACCCTCGACCTGGTAGTGCTTGCCATCCAGCGTCGCGCTGCCGTGCTCCCAGGCCTGCCGGAAGATCTCCACGCCCTCGCGCAGCATCCCGAGCCGCTCCGGCACCTCGGGGAAGCCGTAGCCGTACGCCCGCCACTCGTGCTCGTACCAGCCGCCGCCGATGCCCATCTCGAGCCGCCCGCCCGAGACGTGGTCGACGGTGGCCGCGACCTTCGCGAGGTAGGCGGGATTGCGGTAGCCCATGCAGGTGCACATCTGACCGAGCCGGATCCGGTCGGTGACGGCCGCGAACGCGCTCATCAGCGTCCATGCCTCGTGGGTCGCCTCATCCGTCGGCACCGGCACGGTGTGGAAGTGGTCGTAGACCCACAGCGATTCCCACGGCCCCGCGTCGGCGGCCTGCGCGAGCCCGCGCATCGTGCGCCAGTGCTCGGCCGGGTCGATGTCGACGAGGTCGTGGCGCCAGCCCTGGGGGATGAAGATTCCGAATCGCATGCCCTCACCCTAGACCGGCGAGCGCGCAGCCCCGCCGATCACGTCTCCTCGAGCGCCCCCGCGAACTGGCTCTGGTAGAGCCGCGCGTAGGCGCCGTCCTGCGCGAGCAGCGTCTCGTGGTCGCCCTGCTCGACGATCCGGCCGTCCTCCATCACGAGGATGAGGTCCGCGTCGCGGATCGTCGACAGCCGGTGCGCGATGACGAAGCTCGTGCGGTCGGTGCGCAGCTCCGCCATGGCGCGCTGGATGAGCAGTTCCGTGCGGGTGTCGACCGACGAGGTCGCCTCGTCGAGGATGAGCACGCGGGGGTCCGACAGCACAGCGCGCGCGATCGTGATGAGCTGCTTCTGCCCGGCGCTGACATTGTCCCCCTCGTCGCCGAGCACCGTGTCGTAGCCGTCGGGCAGAGCGCTGACGAAGCGGTCGACGTAGGCCGCCTTGGCCGCCTCGACGACCTCCTCGTCCGTCGCCGTCGGCCGCCCGTAGCGGATGTTCTCCCGGATCGTCCCGCCGAAGAGCCAGGTGTCCTGGAGCACCATCCCCGTGCGCGCGCGCAGATCGTCGCGGGTCATCTCGACGGTGTCGACGCCGCCGAGCGCGATCCGTCCCGAGTCGATGTCGTAGAACCGCATGAGCAGGTTGACGAGCGTCGTCTTGCCGGCACCCGTCGGCCCGACGATCGCGACGGTGTGGCCCGGCGCGGCGGTGAGCGAGAGGTCGCGGATGAGCGGCTTCTCGGGGTCGTAGTCGAAGTCGACGTGGGAGAACGCGAGGTCCGCGGCGTCCTCGGCCGGCGACGCCGGCACGACCGGGTCGGGCCGCTGCTCCTGCGCGTCGAGCAGTTCGAAGACCCGCTCGGCGCTCGCGACGCCCGACTGCAGCAGGTTGACCATCGAGCCGAGCTGCGAGAGCGGCTGGCCGAGCTGACGCGAGTACTGGATGAACGCCTGCACGCCGCCGAGGCTCATCGTGCCGCCCGCGACGAACACGCCGCCGATGACGGCGATCACGACGTAGACGAGGTTGCTGATGAACATCGTCGCCGGCATGATGATGCCCGAGACGAACTGCGCGCCGAAGCTCGCGCGGTACATCGCCTCGTTCTCCTCGCGGAAGCGCTCGACGACCTCCTGCTGCCGGCCGAACACCTTGACGAGGGCGTGGCCGGTGTAGCCCTCCTCGACCTGCGCGCCCAGCCGCCCGGTGTGCGTCCACTGCGCGACGAAGAGCGGCTGCGAGCGCCGCGCGATGAGGCCGGCGACGACCGCGGTGAGCGGCACGGTGACGAGCGAGATGACGGCGAGCACCCACGAGATCGAGAACATCATGATGAGGACGCCGACGACGGTCAGCAGCGAGTTGAGCAGCTGCGAGAGCGTCTGGTTGAGGCTCTGCTGGACGTTGTCGACGTCGTTCGTGACTCGGCTGAGCAGCTCGCCGCGCTGCATCCGGTCGAAGTAGCGCAGCGGCAGGCGGTGGATCTTCTCCTCGACCTCCTCGCGAAGCCGGTAGACGACGCGGTTGACGACCCGGTTGAGGACGAGCGCCTGCAGCCAGCCGAGGACGGAGCCGACGACGTAGACGGCGAGCGCGAGGACGAGCCAGTCGCGCAGCGCCGAGAAGTCGATGCCGTGCCCCGGGTTCAGCTGCATCGCGGCGACCATGTCCGCCTGGGTGCCCTGCCCGGCCTCGCGCATCGACTCGACGAGCTGCTCCTGGGTCATCCCCGCAGGGATGCCCTGGGAGATCGCACCCGCGAAGATGACGTTCGTCGCCTCGCCGAGCAGCTTCGGTCCGGTGACGATGAGCGCGGTGCTCACGGCGGCGAGCAGGATGGTCACGCCGATCGCGAGACGATGCGGCCGCAGTCGGCCCATGAGCCGCTTCGCCGACGGCCAGAACGCCATCGCCTTCTCGGTCGGCATGCCCATCGCCCCGAACGGCCCGGGTCCCGCACCGCGGCGGCCGGTCTGGATGGTGCGGTCCGCGGGCTTCGGCCGCCCGGCGCCTGGGGCGCTCATGCCGCCTCCTCGTCCGCGCGCAGCTGGGAGTCGACGATCTCGCGATACGTCTCGCTCGACGCGATCAGGGCGTCGTGCCGGCCACGCGCGACGATGCGGCCGTCCTCGACGACGAGGATCTCGTCGGCGTCGACGATGGTCGAGACGCGCTGGGCGACGACGATCCGCGTGGCATCGGCCGCGGCGAGACCGAGCGCCGCGCGGAGTCTCGCGTCGGTCGTCGTGTCGAGGGCGCTGAACGAGTCGTCGAAGACGAGGATCGGCGCGCGCTTGACGAGCGCGCGGGCGATCGCGAGCCGCTGGCGCTGGCCGCCGGAGACGTTCGTCCCGCCCTGCGCGATCGGCGCGTGGAGACCGTCGGGCATCGCCCGCACGAAGTCCTCTGCCTGCGCGACGCGCAGTGCCGCCCACAGCTCCTCGTCGCTCGCGTCGGGGCTGCCGAAGCGCAGGTTCGACGCGACGGTCCCGGAGAAGAGGTAGGCGCGCTGCGGCACGAGCCCGACCCGTCCCCACAGGAGGTCGGGCTCGATCTCGCGCACGTCGACGCCGTCGAGGAGCACCTGGCCGCCGGTCGCGTCGAAGAGCCGCGGGATGAGGCCGACGAGCGTCGTCTTGCCCGCGCCCGTGCTGCCGATGATCGCGGTCGTCGTGCCCGGTCGCGCCGTGAACGAGATGCCGCTGAGCACCGGCTCCTCGGCGCCGGGGTAGCGGAACTCGACGTCGCGGAACTCGACGGTGCCGTCGGCCGTCGCGGGCGTCACCGGGTTCACCGGCAGCACGACGCTGCTCGGGGTCTGAAGGACCTCCGTGATGCGCTCGGCGGCGACCGCCGCCCGCGGCACCATCATCGACATCATCGTCGCCATCATGACGGCCATCAGGATCTGGATCAGGTACTGGAGGAACGCCGTGACGGCGCCGATCTGCGACGTCCCGGCATCGATGCCCGCGGCCCCGAACCAGAGCACGGCGATCGAGGCGACGTTCATGATGAGCATGACGACGGGGAAGACGAGCGCGAACAGCCGGCCGACGCGCAGGCCCATGTCGGTGAGCTGCTCGTTGGCCTCGGCGAAGCGCGCCTCCTCGTGGCGCTCCCGCACGAACGCGCGCACGACCCGGATCCCGGTGAGCTGCTCGCGCAGCACCCGGTTCACGAGGTCGATGCGGGTCTGCATCCGGCGGAAGAGCGGCATCATCCGCGTCACGATGATGCCGATCGCGACGAGCAGGATCGGCACCGCGACCGCCATCAGCCAGGACAGGCCGATGTCCTGCTGGAGCGCGAGGATGACGCCGCCGATCGCCATGATCGGCGCGGTGACCATGAGCGCGAGGAACATGAAGACGAGCGTCTGGACCTGCTGCACGTCGTTCGTCGTGCGGGTGATGAGGCTGGGCGCGCCGAAGCGGCCGACCTCGCGCTCGGAGAACTCGGCGACCTTCGTGAAGATGCGCTCGCGCAGGTCTCGGCCGAGGCGCATCGAGGAGCGGGCGCCGAACCACACGGCGACGATCGCCGCGACGATCTGCAGGACGGTGACGCCGAGCATGACCGTGCCGATCATGACGATCCGGCCGATGTCGCCCTTGGCGATGCCGTTGTCGATGATGTCGGCGTTGAGGCTCGGCAGCAGCAGGTTTGCGATCGTCTGGACGAGCTGGAACGCGATGACCCCGACCACGAGCCACCGATAGGGGCGAAGGAAGCGGGAGATGAGCCGGATCAGCTTCACGCGTTCGATCCTTGCACAGCGTCAACTACTTCACCGGCGCGTTCGCCCGAGGCAGATCCACATCCGTCGGGCGCCCGCGCCGCGACGTCGGAGGTCGGCGCTAGCGTCGGAGCATGCACCGCATCGAGATCGGGTCGCCCGTCGGTCCCGTCGAGATCGTCGGCGACGGCACCACCGTCACCGAGGTCACCATCGCGCGCCGCGGCGTGCTCCCCCGGGCCTCGCTCGGCGTCGTCCCCGACCCGGTGCTCGAGCGCGCCGGCGCGCAGCTCGCCGAGTACTTCGCGGGCGAGCGACTCGAGTTCGACCTCCCGCTCGCGCCCGCCGGCACGGGCTTCCAGCAGGAGGTCTGGCGCCGGATCTCGGAGATCCCGCACGGCACCGCGGTGACCTACTCGCGGGTCGGTGCCGATATCGGACTCCCCCCGGCGGCGAGCCGTGCGATCGGCACGGCCGTCGGCGCGAACCCGATCACGATCGTCATCCCGTGCCACCGCGTGCTCGCCGCCGACGGCCGGATCACCGGCTACAGCGGCGGCGACGGCATCCCGACGAAGCAGTTCCTGCTCGACCACGAGGGGATCCCCTACCGATGAGCATCGCGATCGGCGCCGACGGGCGCGCCCGCTGCGCCTGGGTCGGCTCGGACGCCGAGTACGAGCGCTACCACGACGAGGAGTGGGGCCGCCCGCTGCACGGCGACCGCGCGCTGTTCGAGAAGATCTGTCTCGAGGGCTTCCAGGCGGGGCTCTCCTGGATCACGATCCTGCGGCGGCGTCCCGGCTTCCGCGAGGCCTTCCTCGACTTCGAGCCCGCGGCCGTCGCGGCACTCGGCACCGACGACGTCGAGCGCCTCATGCTCGACACCCGCATCATCCGCAACCGGGCGAAGATCGAGGCGACGATCGGGAACGCGATCGCCCTGCTCGCCCTCCGGGACGCGGAGGGCGACGGCGCCCTCGACCGCCTGGTGTGGTCGTTCGCCCCACCGGGCTCGGCCACCGCCGCTGGCGGCTCGAGTGCCGCCGAAGGCGGTGTATCGAGACCCCGCCCCGCCTCCTTCTCCGAGGTCCCCGCCGTGACCCCCGAGTCGACGGCCCTGTCGAAGGCGCTCAAGGGGCGCGGGTTCCGCTTCGTCGGCGCGACGACGATGTACGCGCTCATGCAGTCGGCCGGGCTCGTCGACGACCACGTCGAGGGCTGCTGGCGCGCCGCCTGACGCTACGAGCGCGCCCACCGTTCAGCGACCGGTACTACCCTCCCGCCATGGCTACGCCGACGAACGCTGATGGACCGCTGCCCGCTTCGGCACACGCCGCGGCCCCACCACCTCCGGTCGCATCCGGATCCGCGCCGCCCCCGGCTCCGCCGACGGCTGCGCCCTATGGCACCGCGCGGCCGCAGGCCGTCGAGCGGCCGCCGCGCGACTACCTCCACGCCTGGCTCTACGCGCTCTTCCTCGGCTTCCTCGGCGGCGATCGCTTCTACCTCGGCAAGATCGGCACCGGCATCCTCAAGCTCGTGACGCTCGGCGGACTCGGGCTCTGGTGGGCGATCGACCTCGTGCTCACGATCCTCGGCGCCCAGACCGACCACGAGCGCCGCCCGCTTCAGGACTACGAGCGCTGGCGCAGGATCTCCTGGATCATCACGGGCATCGCGGTCGGCATCGCGGTGCTCGTCGCGGTCACCCGCCCGATGATGGGCTGGGGCACGCACTGGGGCCCCGGCGACGCGGGCTTCGGCTGGCGCTGACGAGGGCGGGCGCCGGTCGTGAGCCACCGCCGTCGCCGGCGCGGACGGCGACGCTAGACGACGAGGTCGAGCTGACGCTCGCCGACGCGCTCGAGTCGGATGCCGGCGCTCTGCGCCCACGACGCCAGGGCGCCGATCGAGCCGACTCGCGGGCGATCGCGCACGAGCGCGGCGGCGAGCACGCCCTTGTGGAACTTGTTCCAGTGGGAGATCGCGAGGCGGCGCCCGTCCTCCCCCTCCGAGACGACCCGCAGCGAGAACGCGGTCGCGGGGGCCGGCACGAGCCGCACGTACTCCTTCGAACGGGCGTCGATGAGCGGCGACGCGCTCAGGGACGCCGGATCGAGCGGATCCCATCTGCCGGCCGCGACGATGCCGGCGTCCTTGTCGTGGATGAGCAGGTGCGACAGTGCCCAGCGACGCTCGACGGCGGACCAGTCCGCCGCGCCGAGCGCCTTGTAGAGCGTGCCGGTGTACCAGTCCACCGGGGCGGCTGCGGGTCTCGATGCACCGCCTGCGGCGGCACTCGACCCGCGGGAAGCCTCCGCGGCACTCGACCCTCGCGCGGACGCGATCGTCGTCCGCGACGGCGGGAGCAGCAGCCTCAGTGCAGGACCGGGTCGCTCGGCTCGGCGATCGCGGCCTCGGGGGCGACGATCGTCAGCGTGTCGTGGTCGAAGGAGATGAAGCCGGAGTCGGCCGCGACGACGATCTTCTCGCCCGACTCGGTCGTCACGCGCACGGTGCCGACGCTCAGCATCGCGAGCACCGGCTCGTGCCCCGCGAGGATGCCGATCTCGCCGATCTGCGTCTTCGCGGAGACCTGCACCGCCTCGCCCGACCAGACCGCGCTGGTCGCCGAGACGATGTCGACCTGGATGAGCTTCGCCATGGCGTCCTGCCTCAGCCCTCGGCCTGGATCTTCGCCCACTTCTCTTCGACGTCGGAGATGCCGCCGACGTTGAAGAAGGCCTGCTCGGCCACGTGGTCGAACTCGCCCTTGATGATCGCGTCGAAAGACTCGACGGTCTCCTTGAGCGGCACCGTCGAGCCCTCGACGCTCGTGAACTTCGTCGCCATGTACGTGTTCTGCGAGAGGAACTGCTGGATGCGGCGTGCGCGGGAGACGGCGATCTTGTCCTCCTCGGAGAGCTCGTCGACACCGAGGATCGCGATGATCTCCTGGAGCTCCTTGTTCTTCTGGAGGATCTGCTTGACACCGGTGGCGACCCGGTAGTGGTCCTCGCCCAGGTAGCGCGGGTCGAGGATGCGCGACGTCGAGGTCAGCGGGTCGACGGCCGGGTAGAGGCCGCGCGAGGCGATCTCTCGGGAGAGCTCCGTCGTCGCGTCGAGGTGCGCGAACGTCGTCGCCGGGGCCGGGTCGGTGTAGTCGTCGGCGGGGACGTAGATCGCCTGCAGCGAGGTGATCGAGTGGCCGCGGGTCGAGGTGATGCGCTCCTGGAGGACACCCATCTCGTCGGCGAGGTTCGGCTGGTAGCCGACCGCGCTCGGCATGCGGCCGAGCAGGGTCGAGACCTCGGAACCGGCCTGGGTGAACCGGAAGATGTTGTCGATGAAGAGCAGCACGTCCTGGTTCTGCACGTCGCGGAAGTACTCCGCCATCGTCAGGGCCGAGAGCGCGACGCGCAGACGCGTCCCCGGCGGCTCGTCCATCTGACCGAAGACGAGGGCCGTCTTGTCGAAGACGCCGGCCTCCTCCATCTCGACGATGAGGTCGTTGCCCTCACGGGTGCGCTCGCCGACGCCCGCGAAGACGGACACACCGCCGTGGTTCGCCGCGACGCGGTAGATCATCTCCTGGATGAGCACCGTCTTGCCGACGCCCGCGCCGCCGAACAGGCCGATCTTGCCGCCCTGGACGTACGGCGTGAGCAGGTCGATGACCTTGATGCCCGTCTCGAAGAGCTGGGTCTGCGACTCGAGCTGGTCGAATGCCGGGGGCTTGCGGTGGATCGGCCAGCGCTCGGTGATCTCGAGCTGCTCGCCGGGCTCGCCGTTGAGGAGCTCGCCCGTGACGTTCCACACCTTGCCCTTGGTGATGTCGCCCACGGGGACGGAGATCGCCGCACCGGTGTCCTTGACCTCCTGGCCGCGCACGAGGCCGTCGGTCGGCTTGAGCGCGATCGCCCGGACGAGGTCGTCGCCGAGGTGCTGCGCGACCTCGAGCGTCAGCGTCGACGTGTCATCGCCGATCGTGACCTCGGTCGTCAGTGCGTTGTAGACCTCGGGGATCGCGTCGTGCGGGAACTCGATGTCGACGACGGGACCCGTGACGCGGGCGATGCGGCCGACGCCGGCGGCGGAGGTCTCGACGGCCTTCTTCTGGGCGGTGGTCGTTGCCATGGTGGGCTTTTCCTTACTTGTGGGTCTCAGTCGACGCGGACGACGGTCCGCTTAGTCAATGAGCGCGTCGGCGCCGCCGACGATCTCGGAAATCTGCTGGGTGATCTCGGCCTGGCGGGCGTTGTTCGCCAGTCGGGTGTAGTCGCGGATGAGCTTGTCGGCGTTGTCCGAGGCCGACTTCATCGCCTTCTGCGTCGCCGCGTGCTTCGACGCCGCCGACTGCAGGAGCGCGTTGAAGATGCGGGTCTCGATGTAGACCGGCAGCAGCGCGTCGAGCACGGTGCTCGCGTCCGGCTCGAACTCGTAGAGCGGCAGCGCCGTCGCGTGCGCGTCGGGCTCCTCGACGCCCTCGACGATCTCCAGCGGCAGGATTCGCACGACCTCGGGAGTCTGCGTCAGCATCGACACGAAGCGGTTGTAGACGATGTGGACCTCGTCGACACCGCCGGCCGCGCTGTCCTGCGTGAACTTCGCGACGACCGCCTCGCCGATCGACTGCGCCGTCTCGAACGTCGGGTTGTCGGTGTCGCCGAGCCAGGACTCCTCGAAGGCGCGCTTGCGGAAGTTGTAGTACCCGACGGCGCGGCGACCGACGAGGTAGTACACGACGTCCTTGCCCTGCTCGCGCAGGAGCGTCGCGAGCTCCTCGGACTCCCGCAGCACGTTCGCGTTGAACGCGCCGGCGAGACCGCGGTCCGAGGCGAAGACGACGATCGCGGCGCGAGTCGGGTTCTCCGGCTCGGTCGTCAGGACGTGCTTCGCGTTGGAGAACGTCGCGACCGCCGAGACGGCGCGGGTCACCGCGCGCGCGTACGGCACCGACGCCGAGACCCGCTGCTGCGCCTTCTGGATGCGGCTCGCCGCGATCAGCTCCATGGCACGGGTGATCTTCTTGGTCGTCTGGGCAGAGCGGATCTTCTGCCGGTAGACCCGAAGCTGGGCTCCCATGTCGTTGGTTCCTTAACTGTCTCGTTGGTGGGGTCTCGGTACGCGCGCCGCGCTACTCGACCTGCGGGATCGAAGTGCTCAGCGCTTCGACTTCACGATCTTCTCCTGGTTGATGTCCTCGGGCGCGTCGGCCTCGAACACCTCGTTGAGCTGCGAGGGAGCGCTGCCCTGGAACTCGAGGAGGAACTTGTCGACCTCCTGCGCGAGCGACGCCTCGGTGTCCTTGTCGAGCACGTTCGTGTCGCGCAGGACGGTGAGGATCGAGGTGTTGCGGCGCAGGTGGTCGAGCAGCTCGCGCTCGAAGCGCAGCACGTCCTCGACGGCGATCGTGTCGAGCTTGCCGTTCGTGCCGGCCCAGATCGAGACGACCTGGTCCTCGACGGGGTACGGCGTGTACTGCGGCTGGCGCAGCAGCTCGGTCAGGCGCGCACCGCGCTCGAGCTGGCGACGGCTCGCCGCGTCGAGGTCCGACGCGAACATGGCGAACGCCTGCAGCGAGCGGTACTGCGCGAGCTCGAGCTTCAGGGTGCCGGAGACGCCCTTGATGCTCTTGACCTGCGCGGAGCCGCCGACTCGGGACACCGAGATGCCGACGTCGACCGCGGGACGCTGGTTCGCGTTGAACAGGTCCGACTGGAGGAAGATCTGGCCGTCGGTGATCGAGATGACGTTCGTCGGGATGTACGCCGAGACGTCGTTCGCCTTCGTCTCGATGATCGGCAGGCCCGTCATCGAGCCGTGACCGAGCTCGTCGGAGAGCTTCGCGCAGCGCTCGAGCAGACGGCTGTGCAGGTAGAACACGTCGCCGGGGTACGCCTCGCGCCCCGGCGGGCGGCGCAGCAGCAGCGAGACGGCGCGGTAGGCCTCCGCCTGCTTCGACAGGTCGTCGAAGATGATCAGGACGTGCTTGCCCTCGTACATCCAGTGCTGGCCGATGGCCGAGCCCGTGTAGGGCGCGAGGTACTTGAAGCCCGCCGGGTCGGAGGCGGGAGCCGCGACGATCGTCGTGTACTCCATCGCGCCGGCCTCCTCGAGCGCGCCCTTGACGGCCGCGATCGTGGAGCCCTTCTGACCGATCGCGACGTAGATGCAGCGCACCTGCTTGTCGATGTCGCCCGACTCCCAGTTCGACTTCTGGTTGATGATCGTGTCGATCGCGATCGCGGTCTTGCCGGTCTGGCGGTCGCCGATGATGAGCTGGCGCTGGCCGCGGCCGACGGGGATCATCGCGTCGATCGCCTTGATGCCGGTCTGCAGCGGCTCGTGCACCGACTTGCGCTGCATGACGCCGGGCGCCTGGAGCTCGAGCGCACGGCGGCCCTCGGCCTTGATCTCGCCGAGCCCGTCGATCGGGTTGCCGAGCGGGTCGACGACGCGGCCGAGGAAGGCCTCGCCGACGGGCGCCGAGAGCACCTCGCCGGTCCGGGTGACCTCCTGGCCCTCCTGAATGCCGGTGAACTCGCCGAGGACGATGACGCCGATCTCGTTCTCATCGAGGTTGAGCGCGAGACCGAGCGTGCCGTCCGCGAAGCGCAGGAGCTCGTTCGCCATCGCGCCGGGCAGGCCCTCGACGTGCGCGATGCCGTCCGCGGCGTCGATGACGGTGCCGACCTCGGTCGCCGCGGCCGCGGTGGGCTGGTAGCTCGCCGCGAAGTCCTTGAGCGCGTCCCGGATCTCGTCGGGGCTGATGGTGATGTCTGCCATGAGGTTGCCTGTCCTGTCAGGTGGTGTGCGTGCCGGTCAGCCGGCGAGCTGGAGTCGGAGGTCGGCGAGGCGGGAGGCGATCGTGCCGTCGATGACGGTGTCGCCGACCCGCACCCGGACGCCGCCGATGACGGCGGGGTCGGTGAGGTACTGGATGCGGGGCTCGCGGCCGAAGCGCGCGGTGATGTCGGCGGCGAGCGCCTCCTGCTGGCGGGCGTTCAGCGGCGCGGCGACGGTCACCGTCGCGACGACGCGTCCCGTGACGTCGGCGACGACCTCCGCGGTCCGGTGCAGCAGCGCGCCGATCCGACGGCCGCGCGGGCTCTGCACGAGGTGCCGGACGATCGCGGTGGTCGCCGGGCTGCCCTGCTTCGCGAGCAGCCGGGAGACGACCGCGGCCTTGGACTCGGCCGAGGCGAGCTTCGAGCCGAGCGCGAGCTCGAGCTGCGCGTCGCTGCGGACCGCGCGCTCGACCGCGAACAGCTCCGCGACGATGTCGGCCTTCGCCTCTGTCTGGGCGATCGCACGGATGCCGATCTCCTCGATGCCGTCGACGAGCTGGCCCGCGTCGGACCAGCGCTCGGCCGCGAGCGCGCCGAGCAGGGCCGTCGAGGTCGCGCCGAGCGAGCCGAACACCGTGGCGACGAGCGACTCGCGCTCTTTCGCGTCGAGGGTCGGGTCGGCCAGGAGCGAGCGCAGCTGCGCCGAGCCCTCGAGCGCACGCGCGGCGGCGAGGATCTCCTCGCCGGTGGCGAGCGTGACGCCCTTGGCCGCGGCGAGCGCGGCGACGCCCTTGGCGATCGCGGTCCGGGACGCGGAGCCCATTACTTGGATGCCCCCTCGGACGCCTTGAGGTCGGCGAGGAAGCGGTCGACGACCGCGGCGGCGCGCTGATCCTCGGAGAGGGTCTCGCCGATGACGCCGCCGGCGAGCTGCAGCGCGAGCGTGCCGACCTCGGCGCGCAGCGACGCGAGCGCGGCCGCCCGCTCCGACTCGATCGCGGTCTGCGCGTTCGCGACGATCCGCGCGGCGTCGGCCGTCGCCTGCTCCTTGACCTCCGCGGCGATCTTCTGCGCGTCGGTGCGGGCCTGCTCGCGGATGCGGGCCGCCTCGGCGCGAGCCTCGGCGAGCTGGTCGGTGAACGACGCCTTCGCGGCCTCGGCCTCGGCCTGTGCCTTGGCGGCGCGCTCGATGCTGCCCTCGATGGCGTCGCGCCGGGCGTCGAGCGCCTTGTTGACGTTCGGCAGCACCTTCCAGATGACCACCACGAGGACGGCCACGAAGGCGACCGAGCCCCAGATGATATCCGGCCAGGACGGGATGAGGATGCTGTGCGTCTCCTCGCCACCCTCGGCCGCGATGAGGACGAATGCGTCGCGCATTCAGACTCCTTTAGGTCGTTGCAGTCAGCGGATGACGACTACGGGAAGGGGATGAACGCGACACCGATGGCGATGAAGCAGAGCGCCTCGGTGAGCGCGATGCCGATCCACATCAGGGTCTGCAGACGACCGGCCAGCTCGGGCTGACGCGCCACCGACTCGATCGTCTTGCCGACGACGATGCCGACGCCCGTCGCCGAGCCGATGACCGCGAGGCCGAAGGCGAGCGGTGCGAGGTGTCCAACCAGCATGGTGTTTTCCTTTCGGGGTGATCTGTCTCAGGCCGTGAGCTCAGTGCTCGTCGGCCAGTGCCATCTGGATGTAGATGGCGGTGAGGATGGTGAAGATGTAGGCCTGCAGCGCCGCGACGAATATCTCGAGGACCGTGAACGCGATGCCGAAGCCCAGGGTCCCGAGGCCGAGCAGGCCCATGAAGTTCCCATCGGCGAGGACCGTGAAGAAGAAGAAGTCGGTCGCCAGGAAGCACAGCACGAGCAGCATGTGGCCCGCGACCATGTTCATGGTGAGTCGGAGGGTGAGCGTGACGGGACGGACGATGAAGGTCGAGAGCCCCTCGAGGACCGCGATGATCGGCTTGATCACGCCCGGGACGCCCGGGAGGATGAGCGAGTTCTTGAAGAAGCCGCCGACGCCGAACTTGCGGATGCCGGCGTAGATGAAGGTCACGTAGGCGACGACGGCCATGATGATCGCCATGCCGATGAGTCCCGTGCTCGGTATCTGCATGAACGGGATCGTGTTCGTCAGGTTCATCGCGAGCGTCGCGAAGAAGATCGTGACGAGGATCGGCATGAAGCGCTTGCCGTCCTTCTCGCCGAGCGTCTCGATGGCGACGCCCTTGCGCACGAAGTCGAAGACGAACTCCCAGGCAGCCTGACCGCGGCGCGGCACGAGCTTCAGACGGCTCGAGCCGATCCAGAGGATCGCGATGATCGCGGCGATCGCGATGAGCCGGATGAGCAAGATTCGGTTGAGCTCGAACGGGGTCCCCGCGAAGAGGATGGCCTCGGGGAAGAACTCGTCGATCGACGGACCGCAGAACTCACCGGGGGGGCAATTTGCGGCGGCCGGGAGCAGAGCTGAGCGGAGCGTGAGGAACAGGGTTCTCTCCTGAATCGGGGCGTCGATGCGCGTCGATCATCGGGGATATCCCGAATACCCTACCAGCCATCGGGGGCCGATCTCGCACGCTCAATCGCGTCGTGCGTCCCCGTCGGGAGGCCGGATGTCGACGATCGGGACACGGGTCGTCGCCATCGCCGCGACGTCGATCCCGAGGGTGCCGACGACCGCCACGACGGCCGTCACGCCGAACACTCCGGGAGCGAGCCAGGCCTGCGACTGCAGCCACAGCATGAGCAGGACGAAGATCACCATCTTGACGACGAAGACGCCCACCACGGTGCCCGCGACCGCGACGATCGAGGGGCGTCCGGCGTTCGCCCGGTCGACCACGAGCAGGCTCGCCGCCGTGAGGCCCATGAACACCGCCGCGACGACCGCGCCGAGCGCGGCCGAGACGAGGCCCTGGCGCTCACCGACGATCCAGCCGATGATCCCGGCGACGACCAGCAGCACGACCGTGAAGGTCGCACCCCAGACGAGCGACTTGCGCAGCACAGCGTTCATTCCATCTCCGCCTTCCGGGACTCCCTGCGCGACCGGGTCAGCGGCAGGAACGTGAGCACGACGCAGACGACCGCGGCGACCACGAGGGCGGCGACCGCGATGTACCACGACACGAACATGAACGCCAGCACGCCGACGGCCGCGAGGAAGGTCCACATGTAGAGGATGAGCACCGCGCCGAGGTGCGTGTGGCCCATGTCGAGCAGGCGGTGGTGCAGGTGCTTGCGATCGGCGCTGAACGGCGACTTGCCTGCGGCGACGCGCCGGATGACGGCGAGGACGAAGTCGAGCAGCGGGATCGCGAGCACCGCGAGCGGCAGCAGCAGCGGGATGAACGCGGGCGCGAAGTAGGCGGAGAAGACGTCCTCGCGCTGCGCGATCCCCGAGTCGATCCGGCCGGTGATCGAGATCGTCGACGCGGCCATCACGAGCCCGACGAGCATCGAGCCCGAGTCGCCCATGAAGAGCTTCGCGGGGTGGAAGTTGAGCGGCAGGAACCCGAGGCACGCCCCGACGAGCACGACCGTCGTCAGGGTCGCAAGGTTGAAGTACTCGGTCTGCGCGCGGGTCTGCAGCAGGTAGGCGTAGACGAAGAACACGCCGCCCGAGATCGTCGCCACGCCGGCGACGAGCCCGTCGAGCCCGTCGATGAAGTTCACCGCGTTCATCACGAGGACGACCGCGACGATCGTCGCGACGAGCGAGATCCACGGGCTCACGATCGTCTGGCCGCCGATCGGCAGGGTGTACAGCTGGATGCCCTGCCACGCGAGCACGCCGGCGGCGAGGATCTGCGCGGCGAGCTTGAGCGTCCAGTCGAGGTCCCAGATGTCATCGGCGACGCCGACGACCACGACGATGAGACTCGCGATCGCGAGCCCGATGACCGCACTCGGCTCGGCGAAGACGAGGCCGAAGGAGGGGACGAAGATCCCGACCACGAGCGCGACGACCATCGCGAACGCCATCCCGATGAACATCGCGATGCCGCCGAGCCGCGGCGTCGGGCGGGTGTGCACATCGCGGTCCCTGATGCGCGGCGTCAGCCGGTAGCGCTTCGACAGCCGCCAGACGAGCGTCGAGACGCCGAAGGTCACGCCCGCCGAGACGAGGAGGATGACGCCGTAGAGGAGGGTGCGCACGTCAGGCGATCCCGGCGGCTGGGTCCTCGACCCGGTCGGCGCCGACGACGGCGCGGATCTCCTCCACGGCGATCGCCCCGGCGCGCACGATCCGCAGCCGTCCCTCCGGCAGCGCGGTCGCGTCGACGATCGTGCTCGAGACCGTCCCGCGCTCGCCCCCGTCGATGATGACGGCGACGGCCTCGCCGAGCGCCTCGGCGGCGGCCTCGGCGGTCGTCGCGGGCGGCTCGCCCGTGCGGTTCGCGCTCGAGACGGCGAGCGGGCCGGTGTCCTTGAGGAGCTCGAGGGCGATGGGGTCGTCCGGCATCCGCAGCGCGACCGTGCCGCGAGTCTCGCCGAGGTCGAGGTCGAGCGAGGCGCGCGCCGGGACGATGATCGTCAGCGCGCCCGGCCAGAACCGCGCCGCGAGCGCGCGCACCTCCTCGTGCACCTCCTCGGCGAGCGCGTCGAGCGTCGGGAGGCTGCCGATCAGCACGGGCGGGGGCGTCGCGGGCGTGCGGCCCTTCGCGGTGACGAGCGCGAGCACCGCCTGCGCGTTGAACGCATCGGCGGCGAGACCGTAGACGGTGTCCGTCGGGATGACGACGAGCTCGCCCCGCGCGATCGCCGCGCGGCCGAGGCGCAGCCCCTCCAGCAGCGCATCCGGCTGCATCGAGTCGTAGATCGCGCCCATCGCCCGTCCAGCCTACCGGCGGGCTACCGGATCGCGGTGGTCGCGCGCGGGCGTCCCGTGAGGTCGGGATGCGTCGCGACCGTGCGCCAGCCCGACGCGCGCAGCAGCCCCGCGACGGCCTCGCCCTGGAGCTCTCCGTGCTCGATCACGAGGGTGCCGCCGGGACGCAGCAGCCGCAGCGCGGTCGCGTCGAGCGCCCGCACGGCGTCGAGACCGTCCCCGCCCCCGTAGAGGGCGAGCTCGGGGTCGTGCAGGCGCACCTCCGGGTCGCGCGGCACGGCACCGGTCGGGATGTACGGCGGGTTCGACACGACGACGTCGACCCGGCCGTCGAGCTCGGGCAGCGCCGTCGCGAGGTCGCCGAGCACGAGCGTCAGGTTGCGCGCGGCCGACGCGCTCGCGTTCTGCCTCGCCCAGACGAGCGCGTCGGGCGAGAGCTCGACCGCGACCACCCGCGAGTGCGGGACCTCGGTCGCGAGCGCGATCGCGATCGCGCCCGAGCCGGTGCCGAGGTCGACCGCGAGCGGCTCGGAGGCTGCGACGGCCGCGAGGGCGTCGATCGCGAACTGCGCGACGAGCTCCGTCTCGGGCCGCGGCACGAAGACGCCGGGGCCGACGCGCAGCGTCAGCGAGCGGAAGTGCGCGATGCCGGTGAGGTGCTGGAGCGGCTCGCGCGCGGCGCGTCGGACGATCAGCTCCGAGAACGCGGTCGCGTCGGGATCGTCGATGAGCCCGCCGGCGAGCGCGCGGGCGGCGAGCTCGCCGCGCCCGAGCAGCAGCACGTGCGCGGCGAGGAGCTCGGCGTCGACCCGCGGCGACGGCACGCCGGCCGCCTCGAGCCGCCGCGTCGCGGCGTCGATCGCCTGCGCGAGCGGGATCACTGGCCCACGTTCGCCAGCCGCTCGGCCTCGTCGGCCTCGATGCAGGACTGGATGACGGGGTCGAGGGCGCCGTCCATCACCTGGTCGAGGTTGTAGGCCTTGTACCCCGTGCGGTGGTCGGCGATGCGGTTCTCGGGGAAATTGTAGGTGCGGATGCGCTCCGAGCGGTCGACCGTGCGGATCTGCGACTTGCGCAGCGCCGCGGACTCGGCCTCGTTCTCCTCCTGCTGGCGGGCGAGCAGGCGCGCGCGCAGCACCCGCATCCCCGCCTCGCGGTTCTGCAGCTGCGACTTCTCGTTCTGCATGGAGACGACGATCCCGGTCGGGATGTGGGTGATGCGCACCGCGGAGTCGGTCGTGTTGACCGACTGCCCGCCCGGGCCGGACGAGCGGAACACGTCGATCCGCAGGTCATTCTGGTCGATGCTGATCTCCTCCGGGGCATCGACCTCGGGGAAGACGAGCACGCCGGCGGCCGAGGTGTGGATCCGGCCCTGCGTCTCCGTGACGGGGACCCGCTGGACGCGGTGGACGCCGCCCTCGTACTTGAGATGCGCCCAGACGCCCTCTGCGGGGTCGGAGGACGAGCCCTTGATCGCGAGCTGGACATCCTTGATCCCGCCGAGGTCGGTCGGCGTCTGCTCGATGATCTCGGCGCGCCAGCCCTTCGACTCGGCGTAGCGCAGGTACATCCGCAGCAGGTCGCCGGCGAAGAGCGCCGACTCCTCGCCGCCCTCCCCCATCTTGACCTCCATGATCACGTCGCGACTGTCGTTCTCGTCGCGCGGGATGAGCAGGCGGCGCAGCAGCTGCGCGTTCTCCTCGATGCTCGCCTCGAGCCCGGCGATCTCGAGAGCGACCTCGGCCGCGAACTCGGCGTCCTCGGCGGCGAGCGTCCGCGCCGCCTCGAGGTCCTCGCTCGCCTGCTGCCACGCGGCGTGGGCCGCGACGATGCGGGAGAGCTCGGCATAACGCCGGTTCACGCGCTTGGCCCGGACCGGATCGCCGTGCAGCGCCGGGTCGCCGAGCTGCTCCTGCAGCTGCGCGTGCTCCGCGACGAGCGCGGCGACGTTGTCGAACATCCGCTCAGGACAGCTGCAGGACCGCGTTCGCCGTCGTGCGCAGCTCGGCTGCGACGAGACGGTCGATCGCCGTGCCCTCGGACGCCGTCCCGACGATCGTCAGCGATGCGCCCTCCTCGACCGCGCGGGCCGCGGCGAGCAGCCGCTTGACCGGGAGCGCGATCGCCGGATCCTCGGCCGACGTCCTCGAGGCGAGCGTGTAGTGCGCGCGGCCGAGCCCCGTGATCGAGTCGATCAGGACGACGACGTCGATGCCGAGCTCGACGAGGCGCTTCGCGCGCTCGACCGCGAGGTCGATGACGGTGACGTGGTCCTCGGCGCTCTGCTCGAGGCCCGCGACGACGACCTCGCCCTTGACGCTGCGACGGAAGTCGGTGATCTCCTCGGGACGCGGGCTGACGAGGATGACCATGAGGTGCGTCTCGGGCTGGCCGGCGCTGATCTGCTCGGCGACCTTCGCGACGAGCTCCGTCTTGCCGAACTCGCCGATCGCGAGGGCGCGGGCGCCCTTGCCGAGGCCGGAGACGATGCCCTGCAGGCCGAGCGGCACGGACGGGCGCACGGGGGTCGCGGCCGAGAACTCGGCGCGCGCGAGCGACTGCTCGGCGGTCTGGCCGTTGATGGAGTCGACCTTGACGAGCGCGTTGTACTTCTGACGCCCGGGCTGCTCGCCCTCGCGCGGCTGGCGGATCGCGCCGACGACGGCATCGCCCTTGCGCAGACCGTACTTCTTGACCTGGCCGAGGGAGACGTAGACGTCGGTCGGGCCCGGCAGGTAGCCGGTCGTGCGCACGAACGCGTAGTTGTCGAGGACGTCGAGGATGCCCGCGACGGGGATCAGGACGTCGTCCTCGAGGATCTCGGGCTCGATGTCGTCGCCGACCGGACCGCGGCCGCGGCCGCGACGGCTGCCCTGCTGCTGGCTCTGCTGGCCGTTCTGGCCGTCCGCGCCCGCGCGATTGCGGCTGCGACCGCGCCGCGAGCGGCCCGAGCGAGGCTCGCCCTCCGCGTCGGCGGACTCGCCCTCCGCGGGCTCGCCCTCTGCGGGCTCGGACCCGGCGTCCTCGGCGGCGGTCTCACCGGCCGCGGGCTCGGCCTCGGCAGGCTCGTCCCGCTGCTCGGCCTCGACGGGCGAGGACGACTCGGCGGGCTCGGACGCCTCGGCCGCCGCGGCCGCCGCGCGACCGCGGCCCTTCGGCGCCGGCTCGACGGCCGGAGCCTCCTCCTCGGACTCGGTCGGGACGAACTCGGCGGGGTTCTTCGCGGTGACCCGCCGCGAGGCGCGCTTGCGCGGTGCCTTGACGGTCGGCTCGCCGGCCGCGGCGCTCGCGAGCTGCGCGGCGAGCGAGTCGAGCTCGGCCTGGCGCTGGGTGTCGACGTCGGACGATGTCTCGGACGTCGCGTTCTCTTCGGTCATTGCCTTGTGATTCCTTCCTCCGCGCGATCCAGGTCCTTCCCTGGGGCGGAGCGTCGATGCCCCCGGCGCCGCTGGAACGGCGGTGACCGCAGAACGCGATCGACCGGGGACGAGATGGTCGCTGCCGGGGCGGCGGTCAGTCCGCGCCCATCGGGAGCGCATTCACTGTAGCACCCCGCACATCCACGGCGAGCAGGAGCGACTCCCACCGGCTCCCGCGCGCGCCCGCGACGAGCGCGGCGGCGGCGGCCCGCTCGGCGGGGTCCGAGGCGAGCACGAGGATCGACGGCCCCGCCCCCGAGACCACGGCGGCATGGCCCGCCGCCCGCAGCCGCTGCACGAGCTCGTGCGTCTGCGGCATCGCCTCGGCCCGGTAGTCCTGGTGCAGCCGGTCCTCCGTCGCCTCGAACAGCAGCTCGGGACTCTGCACGAGCGCGGCGACGAGCAGTGCGGAGCGGGAGAGGTTGAAGACGGCGTCCTCGTACGGGACCGAGTCGGGCTGGAGCGAGCGGGCGTGCTCGGTGGAGACCGAGAAATCGGGCACGCACACGAGCGGGTAGACGCCGCGGTGCACGATGAGCTGCTTCGCGCGCGGCGCGCCGTCGACCGTCCACGCGATCGTCAGTCCGCCGAGCAGCGCCGAGGCGACATTATCCGGATGGCCCTCCATCTCGGTCGCGATCGCGAGCAGCTGTCCCGAGGTGAGCACGACCTCGGGCTCGAGGAGCCCCTTCGCGGCGACGAGGCCCGAGACGATCGCCGCGGCCGAGGAGCCGAGTCCGCCGCCGTGCGGGATGACGTTGCGCGCCCTGATCCGCAGACCCGGCATCAGGACGCCTGCCGCCTCGAAGGCCCGGGCGGCGGCGCGCACGACGAGGTTCGACTCGTCCTGCGCGACCTCGCCCGCCCCGATGCCCTCGACGTCGACGTGCGTCGGCCCGTCCACGGCCGTCACGACGATCTCGTCGTAGACGGCGAGCGCGAGGCCGAAGGCGTCGAAGCCGGGACCGAGGTTCGCCGACGAGGCCGGCACGCGGACGCGGACCGTCCGACCGAGCATTCCCATCGTCAGGCGCGCCTCACACGAGGCCCAGGACGCCCGCGACGCTCGCCGTGTCGACGGGTGAGACGGTCGGCTTCGCCTCGCTGCCGTCGGGGCGGCGAAGCGCCCACTGCGGGTCCTTGAGGCCGTGGCCGGTGACCGTGCAGGTCACCCGGGCGCCCTTCGGAATCGCGCCGGCATCGGCCCGCTCGAGCAGTCCCGCGATGGAGATCGCGGACGCCGGCTCGACGAAGACGCCGACCTCCTGCGACAGGATGCGGTGGGCCGCGAGGATCGTCTCGTCGTCGATCGCGCCGAAGTGGCCGTTCGAGTCGTCGCGCGCGGCGAGCGCGAGCTCCCACGACGCCGGGTTGCCGATCCGGATCGCGGTCGCGATGGTCTCGGGATCCTTGACGACCTCGCCGCGCACGATCGGGGCCGAGCCGGCCGCCTGGAAGCCGAACATCCGAGGCAGTCGCGTCGTCGCGCCGCGGTCGAGATCCTCGCGGTAGCCGCGGTGATAGGCCGTGTAGTTGCCGGCGTTGCCGACCGGGACGAAGTGGAAGTCGGGCGCGTCGCCGAGCACGTCGACGATCTCGAACGCCGCGGTCTTCTGGCCCTCGATCCGGTCGTTGTTGACGGAGTTGACGAGGTGCACCGGGTACTGCTCGGCGAGCTCACGGGCGATGTCGAGGCAGTCGTCGAAGTTGCCCTCGACCTGCACGATCCGCGCCCCGTGGGCGACCGCCTGCGAGAGCTTGCCCATCGCGACCTTCCCCTCCGGGATGAGGACCGCCGCGACGATGCCGGCGTGCGCCGCGTACGCGGCCGCGGACGCGGAGGTGTTGCCCGTCGAGGCGCACACGATCGCCTTCGCACCGTGCTCGATCGCCTTGGAGACGGCCATCGTCATGCCGCGATCCTTGAACGAGCCCGTCGGGTTCATCCCCTCGAACTTGACCCACACGTCGGCGCCGGTGCGGGCGCTCAGCGCCGGCGCGGGGATGAGCGGGGTGCCGCCCTCGCCGAGGGTGATGACGGGCGTCGCGTCGGAGACGTCGAGACGGTCGGCATACTCGCGGAGCACTCCGCGCCACAGATGGGCCACTGCTACAGTCCTTCGACTCGGATGACGCTCGCCACGCGACGGACCACGGACGAGTCGCTCAGGGCGGCGACGGTGGCGACGAGCGCCGCCTCGCGCGCCCGGTGGGTGACGACGACCAGCGTAGCGGTCGGGTCGGGCGCGTCGCCGCGCGAGGTCGACTGGAGCGCCTGCTCGATCGAGACGCCGTGGTCGGCGATGACGCCGGCGACCTTCGAGAGAACGCCGGGCACGTCGGCGACCTCGAGGACGATCTGATAGCGGGTCATGACCGCGTCGAAGGCGAGGATCGGCATGCCGCCGCTCGTCGACTCCGCGACGCCCGGGCCGCCTGCGAGGTGCCGGCGCGCGGCGGAGACGATGTCGCCGAGGACCGCCGACGCGGTCTGCACGCCGCCGGCGCCCGCCCCGTAGAACATGAGCGGGCCGGCGAACTCGGCCTCGACGAAGACCGCGTTGTTCCCCCCGTGGACCGCTGCGAGCGGGTGATCGCGCGGGACGAGCGCGGGGTGGACGCGGGCGACGACGCCCTCGGTGCCGTCCGCCTCGGCAACCCGCTCGGCGATCGCGAGCAGCTTGACGACGTAGCCGGCCGCCTTCGCCGCTGCGACGACGTCGCCCGTGATCGCCGTGATGCCCTCGCGGTGGACCGCCTCGACCGGCACTCGGGTGTGGAAGGCGAGGCTCGCGAGGATCGCCGCCTTCTGCGCTGCGTCGTAGCCTTCGACGTCGAGCGTCGGGTCGGCCTCGAGGTAGCCGAGCTCGCGCGCGACCCGCATCGCCTCCTGCGTCGCCCAGCCCTCCTGATCCATCTTGTCGAGGATGAAGTTCGTCGAGCCGTTGACGATCCCGAGGATGCGGCGCACCCGGTCGCCCGCGAGCGACTCGCGCAGCGGCCGGATGATCGGGATCGCGGCGGCGACCGCGGCCTCGTAGTGCAGCTGCGCGCCGACCTGCGCGGCCGCCTCGAAGAGCTCGTCGCCGTGCGTCGCGAGCAGCGCCTTGTTCGCCGTGATCACGTCCGCCCCGGCGCGCAGCGCCGCGAGGATGAGGCTCCTGGCCGGCTCGATGCCGCCGATCAGCTCGACGACGATGTCGGCGCCCGTCACGAGCGATTCGGCGTCCGTCGTCAGCAGCGCCGCCGGGATCTCGGGGCTGCGCGTCGCCGCGGTGTCGCGCACCGCGACCCCGACGACCTCGAGGCCGGCGCCGACGCGCGTCTCGAGCTCCTCGCGGTGCCTCGTGAGCAGGTCGACGACGTTCGCCCCGACGTTGCCTCCGCCGAGCACGGCGATGCGCAGATTCCTGTAGTCGATCATCGCAAGCCAGCGTACTGGCAGCACTCGGTGCCTCCGGGCGCCGTACTCCGAGTCGATGCCGGAACGGCCGCTCAGGGACCGGGAGCCGGTGCGCCGGGGTCGCGCGCGAGGAGGTCGTCGATCGTCTCGCCCGTGACGATGAGCCGGGCCTCGCCGCCGCGGACCGCGACGACCGGCGGGCGCGGCACCCAGTTGTAGTTCGAGGCCATCGCCCAGCCGTAGGCGCCCGTCGCGGGCACCGCGAGCAGATCGCCGGGCCCGACGTCCATCGGCAGGTACTCGTCGCGCACGACGACGTCGCCCGACTCGCAGTGCATTCCGACGACCCGCACGAGCGCCGGATGGTCGGCCGAGACGCGCGAGGCGATCCGTGCGCTGTAGTCGGCGCGGTAGAGCGCCGGGCGGACGTTGTCGCTCATCCCGCCGTCGACGGAGACGTACTTGCGGACCGCGGTGGCGGGCTCGCCGGCGCTCGAATCGGGCACCGACACCGAGACCGCCTTGACGGTGCCGACCCGGTAGAGCGTCGTGCCGCCCGGCCCGACGATGCTGCGGCCCGGCTCGACCGCGATGACCGGCAGCGGGACGCCGAGCTCCGAGGCCGCGGCCGCGAGCGCCGCCGCGATGCCCTCGGCGAGCTCCGCGATCGGCTTCGGGCCGTCGGCGCTCGTGTACGCGATCCCGAAGCCGCCGCCGAGGTTGAGCTCCGGCACGGGGCCGCCCGCGAGCAGTCCGGCGTGCAGGCCGAGCAGGCGCCTGGCCGCCTCCGCGAAGCCGCCGGACTCGAAGATCTGCGAGCCGATGTGCGAATGCAGGCCGATGAACTCCAGCCCGGGCAGCCCGCGGATCGCGGCGACGATGCCGGGCGCGTCGGCCGTCGAGACCCCGAACTTCTGGTCCTCATGGGCGGTCGCGAGGTACTCGTGCGTCGAGGCGTGCACACCCGCGTTGATCCGCAGCCGCACCCGCTGGACTCGGCCGGCCCGGGCGGCTGCGGCGGCGACCCGCTCGACCTCGATCGCCGAGTCGATGACGATCGCACCGACCCCGGCCGCGACGGCTCGGGCGATCTGGCGCTCGGACTTGTTGTTGCCGTGGACCCCGATCCGGGCGGGATCGACGCCGCCCGCGAGCGCGACCGCGAGCTCGCCCTCGCTCGCGACGTCGACCCCGAGGCCCGCCTCGGCGACCCAGCGCACGACCGCCGTGGAGAGGAACGCCTTGCCCGCGTAGTAGACCTTCGCGGTCGTCCCGACGGCGCCCATCGCCGCGTCGAACGCCGCCTTCGCGCCGGCCGCCCTCGCGCGCACGTCGTCCTCGTCGACGACGTAGAGCGGAGTGCCGAAGCGCTCTGCGAGCTCGCTCGCCGCGACCCCGGCGATCTCGATGACGCCGTCGGCCGAGCGGATCGCGTTGCGCGACCAGACCCCCGCGGCGAGCGCGTTCGCGTCCTCGGGCACGCGGAGCCACTCGGGCGCGAGCAGGTTCCCGGACACCGCTCCACCTTAGCGAAGGCGCTGTCGCCGGGCCGGCGCTCGCGCTACGCTCGCGGACATGGAGGAGACCACGAGGGAGCAGTTCGCGAGGGGCTACAACCTCGCGCAGAAGGCCATCTACGTGCGAGGGCTCATCGCGTTCGTCGTGCTCGGCGCGGTCCTCACCGTCGTCGGCGCGATGGTCGATGTGAAGAGCGGCGTCGTCGGGACGCTCGTCCTCGGCATCGTGCTCCTGCTCGGCGGGATCGTCGGCCTCGTCTTCATCAGGCCGTTCTTCGCGCGCCGCGACCGGATGGTGGCGAAGTGGATGGACGTGCCGGAAGACCGGGTGTAGTCGGGGGTCGTGACGGCCTGACGCTCGCCCTCAGCGCGCCGACTTCGCGGCGAGGCGCGCCGTCAGGTGCGCGCGGACCTCGGGCCACTCGGCCGCGGTGACGGCGTACATCGCGGTGTCGCGCGTCAGGCCCTGCTCGCCAGGCGCGCCCGAGAGCTGCCAGCTCGTCAGGACGCCCTCGAAGCGCCAGCCGATCGCGAGGATCCCCGCCCGCGCGCGGGCGTTGCGCGCGTCCGTCTTGATGTCGAGTCGCTCGACCCCGAGGGCCTCGAAGGCGTGCTGCGCGAGCAGCAGCTTCGCCGCGGTGTTGATCGCGGTGCCCTGCGCGTCCGGGTGCAGCCACGTCGAGCCGATCTCGACCGCGAGCGGCCGGCCGTCCGGCCAGTACCGCGGGGTCAGGTACGCGGTGTGGCCGACGACGCGGTCCGTCGCCGCCTCGATCTGGACGATGGGCCAGAACGCCGTCCTGCCGAGCTCCTGCGCGATCGTCGCCTCGAGCGTCTCGGGGGTCGGCACGGCCGTCCAGCCGTACGAGTCGCGCGAGCCGGACGCGGCGGCGGCGAGGCCCGGCGCGTGGGCCGCTTGCAGCGGCTCGAGCCGGACGATCGCGTTCTCAAGCATCGGGATCCGAAGCGAACGGCCCTCGGACACGGCTACATCCGCTCGGGAGCCGTGACCCCGATCAGTCCGAGGCCGCTGCGCAGCACCTGCGCCGTCGCGTCGTTGAGCCAGCGCCGGGTGCGGTGCAGGTCGGTGACCTCCTCGCCGCGCAGCGGCGTCACCCGGGTCGCGTCGTACCAGCGGTGGAACAGGCCCGCGAGCTGCTCGAGGTAGCGGGCGACGCGGTGCGGCTCGCGCCACTGCGCCGCCTGCGCGACGACCCGCGGATACTCGGCCAGCGCGCCGAGCAGCCGCGCCTCCGTCTCGTGGGTGAGCAGCGACGCGTCGAACGCGGTGCGCAGGACTCCGGCGGCGTCGGCGTTCCGAGCGACTGCGGCCGTGCGCGCGTGCGCGTACTGGACGTAGAAGACGGGATTGTCGTTCGTCCGGCTCGCGAGCACGTCGAGGTCGATGTCGATGTTCGAGTCGACCGTCGAGCGCACGAGCGCGAACCGCGCCGCGTCGACCCCGACCGCCTCGACGAGGTCCTCGAGCGTGACGACCGTGCCGGCGCGCTTCGACATCCGCACCGGCTCCTTCTCGCCCGTCGCCTCGTTCGTGCGGACGAGGTTGACGAGCTGGCCGATGAGGATCTCGAGGTTGACGCCCGGCTCGTCGCCGAACGCGGCGCACATCGCCATCATGCGCTTGACGTAGCCGTGGTGGTCGGCGCCGAGCATGATGAGGCAGCGGTCGAAGCCGCGCTCGCGCTTGTCGAGGTAGTAGGCGAGGTCCCCCGAGATGTACGCGGCCTCGCCGTCCGACTTGATGACGACGCGGTCCTTGTCGTCGCCGAACGCGGTCGTCGCGAGCCACGTCGCGCCGTCCTTCTCGTAGATGTGGCCGAGCGAGCGCAGCTTCGCGACGGCCCGCTCGACCGCGCCGGAGGCGTGCAGGTCGTTCTCGTGGAAGTAGACGTCGAAGTCGACGCCGAAGTCGTGCAGGGAGGCCTTGATCTCGCCGAACATGAGGTCGACGCCGATCGAGCGGAACGTCTCCTGCAGCTCCTCGGGCGCGAGCGCCGAGAGGTCGCCCGGGTAGGCGGCGACGACGCGCTGCGCGATCTCGTCGATGTACGCCCCGCCGTAGCCGTCATCGGGCGCGGGCAGCCCGCGATAGGCGGCGACGAGCGAGCGGGCGAAGCGGTCGATCTGCGCGCCGTGGTCGTTGAAGTAGTACTCGCGGGTGACCGCGGCGCCCTGCGCGGCGAGGATTCGCGCGAGCGAGTCGCCGACGGCGGCCCAACGGGTCCCGCCGAGGTGGATCGGCCCGGTCGGGTTCGCCGAGACGAACTCGATGTCGATCCGCTCCCCCGCGTGCGCGTCCCCGCGCCCGTAGGCCTCGCCTGCCTCGACGATCGTGCGCGCGAGCTCGCCGGCGCTCGCCGCGTCGAGCCGGATGTTGATGAACCCCGGACCCGCGATCTCGGCCTCTCGGATGCCCGGCGCCGCGACGAGCGCGGCGACGAGCGTGCCCGCGAGCTCGCGGGGGGCGACGCCGAGCCGCTTCGCGAACTTCATCGCCGCGTTCGACGCCCAGTCGCCGTGCTCGGGGTTCTTCGGCCGCTCGACCGGGACGTCCGCCGCCGTGACGCGCAGCGCCTCGCCGTCCCCGCCGCGCGCGGCGGCGACGTCGTTCAGGGCGCCCGCGACGAGCGCGGCGAGGTCGTCCGGATTCACGGGAGCCAAGCCTATCCGGGCCGGAGCCTCCCTCCTCCGTCGCGGCGGGACCAGCGCTGGTGTCGGTGGAGGAGGGAGGCAGCCTTCCCAGGCAAAGACGAGAACGCGATCGGGATCTGACGCTGACCCGTTCACCCGGGCGCCGTGTGCCGAGATGGACGGGCGCGGCCGCCCATCTCGGCACACGGCGCCCGTCTCGCGGGGGCGGGGGTGGGAGGGGTACGGGGCGCGCGGGGTTCGCGGGGCCTGCGGGAGATCTACGGGATGCCGACCGACAATGGGGGCATGGAACGACGCCGGCTCGCCCCGCCCGCCCTCGCGGGCTCCGCCCTTGTGCTCGCCGCGCTGCTGGCCGGCTGCGGGCCGCAGTCCCCCGCCGGGCCGGTCGATACCGGGACGCCGAGCCCGACCGCGACGACGCCCGCGCCGGAGCCGACGCCGACCCCCACGCCGAGCCCGACGGAGACGGCCGGGACCCCCGCGGCGCCGATCGGCGTCGGCTGCGACGCGCTGCTGCCGCTCCAGGCCGTCTACGACCTCAACCCGAACCTCTCGGTCGTCCCCGACGGCGCCCCGCCGGCCGGGACCGTCGCGGCGGCACTCGTCGACGGCCTCGGCGTCGCGTGCGACCTCGTGCACAACTCGAACGGCGAGATCCTCCGGGTCGCCGCGGCGACGCCGGGCTCGGAGGCGCTCGCGACGCTGCGAGCGGGCGCGGTGACCGGATACGACCTCGGCACGACCGGGATCGAGGCGTTCTCGACGGACGGCGCGATCCTCGCGTTCCGCGGTGACCTCGTGCTGAGCGCCGAGACGGGCGGCTACTTCGGGCCGGAGGAGCTCGCGGCGGCGCTGCTCATCGCGATCGACGCGATCCCCTGAGCGGGCGCGCACCGCGGGCGGGGCTGCAGCGGGCTCAGTCCGCGTCGCCGACACCGATCGCCTCGGCGATCGCGACCTCGTCAGTGCGGGAGGTCCGGTCGATGCGCACGAGGACGGGCCGGGTGCCGACGATGACGAGCGCCGCCGTGCCGACCGCGACCGCGCCGACGACGTAGGGCAGCCACGCACCGGCGAGGTGCGCGAGGAGGGCCGCGACCGGTGCGGCCACGGCGCCGCCGACGAAGCGCACCGCGGAGTAGGCGGATGAGGCGACCGTCCGCGGCAGGTCGCTCGCCTCCATGACCGCCTCGGTCACGACGGTGTTCAGCACGCCCTGGACGAGGCCCGAGGCGACGACGAGGACGACGAGCGCGGCGGGGGTGGCGACGACCAGGGCGGTCGTCACGAGGAGCACGGCGAAGACGCAGAACGCGATCGCGATGATCGAGGTGCGCCGGACGCGGCGCGTGAGCCACGGCGCGACCCAGATGCTCGTGACGGCGAGCGCGAGGCCCCAGCCGAAGAAGGTGAAGCCGAGCCCGATCGCGCCGAAGCCGAGCGGGAACGGAGTGTAGGCGAGGAGGGTGAAGAACGCGTAGTTGTAGAGCAGCGCCGCGATCGCGAGCGTGCGGATCGCCGGGACGCGCGCGAGCGCGACGAACGGGGCCGACAGCCGGACCGGCGTCCTGACGACCGCCCCCGGTCGCAGCAGCGTGACGATCGCGATGAAGCCGACGGCCATGAGCGCCGCGACGCCGAAGAACGGCCCGCGCCAGCTCACCTCGCCGAGCAGGCCGCCGAGCAGCGGACCGATCGCGATGCCGAGGCCGAGTGCGGCCTCGTAGAGGACGATCGCGGCGCCCGGGCCGCCCGAGGCGGCGCCGACGATCGCCGCGAGCGCGGTCGAGATGAAGAGCGCGTTGCCGAGTCCCCAGCCGGCGCGGAAGCCGATGACCCAGTCGACCCCGCCGGCGAGCGCGCACGCGAGCGCGAACACGACGACGACGACGAGACCGATGAGCAGCGTCGCCTTCGCGCCGATCCGGCTCGACACCCAGCTCGTGAAGAGCATCGCGAAGCCCGTCAGCAGCAGGTAGCTCGTGAACAGCAGCTCGGTCTCGACCTCGCTCGCATGCAGCTCGTTCGCGATCGCGGGCAGGATCGGGTCGACGAGTCCGATGCCCATGAACGAGACGACGCAGGCGAACGCGACCGCCCACACCGTCATCGGCTGGCGCCAGATGCTCGCCGGCTGGGCGACATGGGCGCCCCGGGCGCTCATCGGGCCGACTCGGGCACGGCGTTCGGGGTGCGCTGCGCGATGATCGCCGCGGTGCGCTCGATCGCGTCCCAGTCGGTCGGTGGGAGGTCCGCGAACCGCGGGGCGAGCGTGTCGCGGATCGTGCGGCGCCAGCCGGCGATCGCCTCGTGCCCGGCGTCGGTGATGGTGACGAGGGTCGCTCTCGGGTCGTCCCCATCGACGGCCCGAGAGACGAGTGCGAGCTCGGTCATCGACGCGACGAGCCGCGTCATGCCGGGCTGGGTGACGCGGCAGGCGGCCGCGAGCACGCCGATGCGCATCGGCCCCTCCTCCGCGAGGGTCGCGAGGGCGCGCCACTGGGCGGCCGGGGTCGCGTTGCCGGCCTCGCGTGCGACGACTCGGCCGATGCGATGGCTCCAGATGATGAGCGACTGCAGGGCGTCGAGGTGGCGGGGGTCGGTCGATGGCATTCGTCGAGTATATACCTTTGTTATATGCCTCTGTGATATGCGTCGGGCGACGGCCCGCAAGCCGGCGCCCAGCAGCGCGGGGCCGCTGATAGGATCGTTCACCGCACGCCTCCGTAGCTCAGTGGATAGAGCGCTGGCTTCCGGTGCCATAGGTCGGGGGTTCGAATCCCTCCGGGGGCACGCGTGCGAGAGGGGCTCCGCGACGCGGGGCCCCTCTCTTCGTCCTCGCTGTTGGCAGGCGGACCGGCCGCCGCCGCTCAGCCGCCGAGCGCCTCCGAGAGCTCGAGCCACCGCTCCTCGAGACGCGCGACCTCCGACTCGAGCTCGCGCAGCTCGCCGCCCAGGCGCGTCAGCGCCTCGTAGTCGGACTGATCGTGCTCGGCGAGCTCGGCGTGCTTCGCGGCGATCAGCCCGGAGAGCCGCTCGAGCCGGCGTTCTGCCGCCGCGAGCTCCTTGTCCGCCTGCCGGCGCTCAGCGCCCGCGAGGGCGGCGGGTCTCGATGCGCCGCCATCGGCTGCTGCTCGCCCCACGGACTCCTGCTCGGGTGCAGCGCCTCGCGGCGGTGCATCGACTCCCCCCGCGCGCAGCCTGAGGTACTCGTCGATCCCGCCTGGCAGGTGCCGCAGCCCGCCGCCGAGCACCGCGTACTGCTGGTCGGTCACCCGCTCGACGAAATACCGGTCGTGGCTCACGACGATGAGCGTCCCGGGCCACGAGTCGAGGACGTCCTCGAGCGCCGCGAGCATGTCCGTGTCGAGGTCGTTCGTCGGCTCGTCGAGGATGAGCACGTTCGGCTCGTCGAGGAGGACGAGCAGCAGCTGCAGCCGCCGGCGCTGCCCGCCCGACAGGTCGGCGACGCGCGCCGAGAGGTGCTCCCGCGGGAAGCCGAGCCGCTCGAGCAGCTGCGCCGGCGTCACGTCCTTCCCGTCGATCGAGAACGTCGTCTTCGTCCTCGCGAGCACTTCGCGCACCCGATCGTCCTCGACCGGCGCGAGCGCGCCGTAGCCCTGGTCGAGCACCCCGATCCGCACCGTCTTGCCGCGCCTGACCCGCCCGCTCGTCGGCGCGAGCGTCCCGGCCACGAGGCCGAGCAGGGTGGACTTGCCCGCTCCGTTCGCGCCGAGGACGCCCGTGCGCTCGCCCGGCGCGATCCGCCAGGTCACGTCGTGGAGGACTGGTCTCGATACACCGCCTTCGACGGCACTCGACCCGCGGGAGTCGGAGAACGCGACGCCCGCATCGAGCAGGTCGACGACGTCCTTGCCGAGCCGGGCGGTCGCGAGCGAGCGCAGCGACACCGGATCGCGCAGCGGCGGCACGTCGGCGACGAGCTCGTTCGCCGCGTCGATCCGGAACTTCGGCTTCGAGGTGCGCGCGGGCGCGCCGCGGCGGAGCCACGCGAGCTCCTTGCGCGCGAGATTCTGCCGCTTCTGCTCGACGACCGCCGCCTGGCGATCGCGTTCGACCCGCTGCAGGATGTACGCCGCGTAGCCGCCCTCGAACGCCTCGACCGTGCGATCGTGGACCTCCCACGTCGTCGTCGAGACCTCGTCGAGGAACCACCGATCGTGCGTCACGACGAGCAGCCCGCCGGAGCTGCGCCCCCAGCGGCGCTTGAGGTGCTCCGCGAGCCAGGCGATGCCCTCGACGTCGAGGTGGTTCGTCGGCTCGTCGAGCGCGAGGACGTCCCAGTCGCGGGTGAGCAGGGTCGCGAGCGCGACCCGGCGGCGCTGACCGCCCGAGAGCGTCCCGACCGGCGCCTCCCACGGGATGTCGCTCGCGAGTCCCGCGATGACGTCGCGCACCCGGGCGTCGCCGGCCCACTCGTGCTCCGCGCGCTCGCCGACGATCGTCGCGCCCGCGGCGCGCTCCGGGTCGAGGTCGTCGGACTGCGACAGCACTCCGACCGTCGTGCCGCCGCGCCGGGTCACCTGACCCGAGTCCGGCTGCTGCACGCCGGCGAGGATGCGCAGCAGCGTCGACTTCCCGTCGCCGTTGCGGCCGACGATGCCGATCCGGTCGCCCTCGTCGAGCCCGAGCGTGACGCGGTCGAAGACGACGCGCGTCGGGTACTCGACGTGCAGGGCCTCGGCCCCGAGCAGATGCGCCACGGCCAACCATCCTCCCCCACTCATCCCGTACGCTGGACCGCGGAGTGTCGGGAAGCCTGGTCGACGTCGGTCGAAGGGTGCCCATGAGGAAGTCCGCACGCACTGCCTTCCTGCGCAGCGAACGCGTCGCCGCCGCGCTGCTGCTCGCCGCCGCGATTTCCGGCCTTGTCGTCGCCAACTCCGCCGCGGGACACGCGCTCGAGCAGGTCATGGCCTTCGAGCTCGGGTGGAGCGTGCACGCCTGGATCGAGGACGGGCTGCTCGCGTTCTTCTTCCTCGTCGCCGCGATCGAGCTGCGGCACGAGTTCACGAACGGCGAGCTGCGCACGCGCGCCCTCGCCGCCCGCCCCGCGATCGCCGCGGCCGGCGGGGTGCTCGTGCCGATCGCGATCTACCTCGCGTTCACCGCGGGCAGCGGGCAGGAGGGCGGCTGGCCGATCCCGACCGCGACCGACGTCGCGTTCGCCCTCGGAGTCCTCGCGATCGCCGGCCGCGGACTGCTGCCGCAGCGGGTGCGCGCATTCCTCCTCGCGCTCGCGATCATCGACGACCTCGTCGGGATCCTCATCATCGCGGTGCTCTTCGGCGCCGACCCGCACCGGCTTCCGACGCTCCTCGCCGTCGCGATCGGGGTGGCGCTGCCGTCGCGCTGGGGGCACCGGGTGCGCCGCGCGCTCGAGCCCGCCGTCAACGGGCTCGTCCTGCCCCTCTTCGCCTTCGCCGCCTGCCTCGTCGCGATCCCCCAGGTCTCCGGGGGCCTCGCGCCCGCGTTCTGGGGCATTCTCGCCGCCCTCCCCGTCGGCAAGCTGATCGGGATCGCGGGGGCGACGTGGATCGCGGATCGCGCGCTGACTCGGGAACGCCATCGCCGCATGACCCTGCTCGAGTTGACGAGCCTCGGCGCGCTCGGGGGCATCGGCTTCACCGTCTCGCTGCTGCTCGCCTCGCTCGCCTTCGCGGGCACGCCAGAGCTGCGCGCCGAGGCGATCATCGCGGTGCTGCTCGGCTCGGTCGTCTCGATCGTGCTCGCCGTCGTGCTCGTGTCGGCGCAGGCGGCGCGCTACCGGGCGCTCGGGCGGCTGCGAGCGCGGGTACGGGCGGGACGCTGAAACCGTCGGGCTAGTCTGTTGCGGTGGCCAGGATCGTCGTCGCTCCCGACTCGTTCAAGGGCACGCTCGACGCCGAGGGCGCCGCGGCGGCGATCGCCGAGGGATGGCGCTCCATCCGTCCCGAGGACGAGCTGCTGACGCTCCCCCAGGCGGACGGCGGTGAGGGCACGCTCGACGCGATCGCCGCGGCGACGCCGGGTGCGATCGTGCGGGACGCCGGGCGCGTGACGGGTCCCGCGGGCGATCCGGTGCCCGCGCACTGGCTCGAGCTGCCGGACGGCACCGCGGTCGTCGAGCTCGCGGTCTCGAGCGGGCTCACCCTGATGCCCGCGCTCGATGCGCTCGGCGCGACGACCCGCGGACTCGGCGAGGTGATCGCGCTCGCGATCGGCGGCGGTGCGCGCGAGCTCGTCGTGGCGACGGGCGGCTCGGCCTCGACCGACGGCGGGACGGGCGCGCTCGCAGCGCTCGGTGCGCGCTTCCTCGACGCCGAGGGGCGCGAACTCGAGCCGGGCGGCGGCGCGCTCGCGCGACTCGAGACGATCGACCTCTCGCGGCTCGTCGCGACCCCACCGGTGCGCCTGCTCACCGACGTCACCGCGCCCCTGACCGGTCCGAACGGGGCCGCCGCGGTCTTCGGGCCGCAGAAGGGCGCCTCTCCCGCGGACGTCGCGGCACTCGACACGGCACTCGCACGGCTCGCGGAGGTCGCCGCCCGCTGCGACACCGCGGGTGAGATCGCCGGGCGCAGGCACCTCGCCCGAACGCAGGCGGGTTCGCCCTCGGCGAGCCCGCGTGCGACGGATGCGCCTGTCGTCGACGCGAGAACGCCGGGCGGCGGCTCCGCGGGCGGCACCGGCTTCGGGCTCGCCGCGTTCCTCGGTGCGGCGATCGAGCCCGGCGCCGCGGCGATCGCGGAACTCACCGGCCTGCACGCCGCGCTCGCCACCGCGGACCTCGTCGTGACGGGCGAGGGCCGCTACGACTCGCAGTCGAGCACCGGAAAGGTCGTCGGTCACGCGATCGCCGCCGCGCGCACGGCCGGGCGGCGGATCGCCGTCGTCGCGGGCACGATCGGCCCTGGAGCGGCGCTCGATCCGCTCGGCGGCGGCCCCGACGAGCTGCTCGCCCTCGCGCAGCTCGCCGGGGGCGCCGAGGCCGCGATCGCCGACCCCGCGCGCTGGCTGCGCGAGGCCGGTGCGGGCCTCGCGCTCGCGTTCTCCTCGCCCGACTGAGCCGCGACGGGTCAGCGGCGCGAGGCTCGTTCCTGGTCCCGACGCGCGGGCCGCTCCGGGGCGCGATGCACGACAGGAGCCCGATGTCGGGGTGCGGGCTCAGAACGCGGCGCGGGCGGCGGCGACGGCTGCGGGCAGCGCCGCGATGAGGCCGTCGACCTCGGCCCGGGTCGTCGTGCGCCCGAGGCTCACGCGCAGGCCGGAGCGGGCCGCCGCCTCGTCGAGGCCGATCGCGAGCAGGACGTGCGAGGCCTCGGGCACTCCGGCGCGGCAGGCCGAGCCGACGGAGACCGAGTAGCCGGCCTGATCGAGCACGAAGAGCAGCGTCTCGCCGAGCAGGCGCGGGAAGGTCGCGTGCACATGCCCGGGCAGTCGGCGCTCGGGGTCGCCGCTCAGGGCCGCCTCGGGGAACTCGCGCGCGATCGCGGCCGCGAGGCGCGCGCCGAGCGCCCGCAGCCGCGCGTCCTCGGACGCCATCGAGGCGGCGGCCGACTCGGCGGCGACCGCGAGCGCGACCGCCCCCGCGACGTCCATCGTCCCCGAGCGCGCCGCCTGCTGTCCGCCGCCGTGCGTCAGCGCCTCCGGCACGGCGCCGCGGCGCACGAGGATCGCTCCGGTCCCGACCGGCGCGCCGAACTTGTGGCCGGAGAGGGAGAGCGCGGTCGCGCCGCTGCGCCGGAACGAGATCGGGACGTGGCCGAAGGCGGCGACCGCGTCCCAGTGCAGCGGGGCCCCGAGCTCGGCCGCGAGGTCGGCGACGGCATCGACGTCCTCGATCGTGCCGATCTCGTTGTGGGCCCAGAGCAGGCTGAGCACCGCGACCGAGCGCGTGCCCCCCGCCTCGATCGCCCGCGCGAGCTCGGGCACGACGACCCGCCCGACGCCGTCGACCGGCACGAGATCGACTCGGGCGCCGCGTGCGGCGAGCCACGCCGCCGCGTCGAGCGTCGCGTGGTGCTCGGCCGGGGACGTGACGATCCGGTCGCGGCCGTCCCCGGCCGACCAGAGCAGTCCCTTGATGGCGATGTTGACCGATTCGGTGCCGCCCGCGGTGAACACGACCTCCGTCGGGTGCGCGTCCGCGACGGCGGCGAGGCGCTCGCGCGCGTCCTCCAGCAGCGCCCGCGCGGCCCGCCCGTCCGCATGGATCGACGACGGGTTGCCGACTCGCCCGAGCGCCTCGACATACGCGGCGGCGGCCTCCGGCAGCACTGGCGAGGTCGCGGCATGGTCGAGGTACGCGTGCACGCTCCCATCCTGCCCGCACCGACCGCGCGCGGGCACCGCGCACTCGACCGGGCGGCGGGCCCGGGATGCGGGCGCCGGTACCCTGGAGCGCATGCCCGAGAGCGTCTCCGACGTGCCGCTCGGCGTGCACCTCGGCCCGCACGGCGGTCGGATCGGGGTGTGGTCGCAGCACGCGACGGCGATCGAGGCCTGCCTCTTCGATCCGTCGGACGCCGACCGGGTCGCCGCGAGGATCCCGCTCGAGCCGGTGGGCGGCGGTCTCTGGGCCGCCGAGTCCCGCGCGCTCGAGCCGGGCGTGCGCTACGCGCTGCGCGCCGACGGGCCCGAGGGTCCCGGCCACGTCTTCGACCCCGGCGTGCACCTTCTCGACCCGTACGCCCGGGGGCTCGTGCGCTCGTCCGGCGGCGAGTGGCGGGGCTACGTCCAGGACGAGGACCACTTCGACTGGGGCTCCTCGTGGCACCCGCGCACGGGCCTCGACCGCACCGTCGTCTACGAGGCGCACGTCAAGGGCCTCACGAAGCTGAACCCGGCGGTGCCGGAGGAGCTGCGCGGCACCTACGCCGGCATCGCCCACGAGTCGACGATCGGCTACCTGACGGACCTCGGCGTGACGGCGATCGAGCTGCTGCCGGTCCAGCAGTTCGTCTCGGAGCAGCGGCTCATCACGCAGGGCCTCGTGAACTACTGGGGCTACAACACGCTCAACTTCTTCACCCCGCACGCGGCGTACGCGAGCCGCGCGGCCCAGGTCGGCGGCACGGGCGCGATCCTGCGCGAGTTCAAGGGCATGGTCAAGCTGCTGCACGAGGCCGGCATCGAGGTCCTCCTCGACGTCGTCTACAACCACACGTCCGAGGAGGGCCTCGCCGGACCGACGACGAGCTTCCGCGGCCTGGACAACCGCTCCTACTACCGCCAGACGCCGGGCGGCGAGTACATCGACACGACGGGTTGCGGGAACGCGCTGAACACGAGCGTCCCCGCGGTCTCGCGCCTCGTCCTCGACTCCCTGCGCTACTGGGTCGAGGAGGCGCACGTCGACGGCTTCCGCTTCGACCTCGCGGTGACGCTCGCCCGCGACGCCGAGCACGAGTTCGATCCCCGCCACCCGCTGCTCACGGCGATCGCGGCCGACCCCGTGCTCGCCGGCACGAAGCTCATCGCGGAGCCGTGGGACGTCGGGATCGGCGGCTGGCAGGTGGGTCGCTTCCCCGACGGCTGGTCGGAGTGGAACGACGGCTTCCGCGACCGGATGCGCCGCTTCTGGCTCACCGACATGCGCACGGCCCGCGAGCGCGGCGAGGCGCCGGAGGGCATCGGTCCGCTCGCCAGGCGGATCGCCGGCTCGGAGCACGTCTTCGCGAGAGAACGCGGTCCGCTCGCCTCGGTGAACTTCGTCACCGCGCACGACGGCTTCACCCTCGCCGACCTGACCGCGTACGACGAGAAGCACAACCTCGGCAACGGCGAGGACAACCGCGACGGGACGACCTCGAACCTCTCGTTCAACCACGGCGTCGAGGGCCCGACCCGCGAGGAGTCGATCCTCGTGGCGCGACGGACGGCGATGCGCAACCTGCTCGGCACGCTGCTGCTCTCCAGCGGCGTGCCGATGCTCACGGCGGGGGACGAGATCGGCCGCACGCAGCGCGGCAACAACAACGCGTACAACCAGGACTCGGAGCTGACCTGGCTGCCGTGGGAGCTCGAGGGGTGGCAGACGGAGCTGCTGGCGGTTGCGCGGGACCTGACGCGACTGCGTCGGGAGAATCCGGCGCTGCGGCCGGCGCGCTACGGCGTCTGGGGCGAGACGGTCCCGATGGCGACGCAGATGGACTGGTACAACAAAGACGGCGAGCCGATGACGATGGAGGACTGGGACTCGCCCGGCGAGCGCACACTCCAGTACCTCGCTGCCTCGACGCCCGAGCTCGAGCCGTTCAACCGCATCCTGCTCGTCGTGCACGGCCTCGCGGACGCCGTCGATGTCGTTCTGCCGGCGCATGAGGGCGTCGCCTCGTACACGCTGCTCTGGGACTCATCGGTGCAGGTCTTCCCGGGCGAGATCGCCTACCGCCCGGGGATGTCGGTCCCGATCGCGGGCGCTTCGATCCGGCTCTTCGAGGCGACCGCAGACTGATGGGCGGCAGCGCGCGGAGTAGCTTGGGCGCGTGAGCGACGCGGTGGAGTGGCGCGCGGCGGATGCGGCGCAGTGGATCACGGTCCCGCGCGAGGAGGACGACAAGTACTCGCGCGGGGTGCTCGGCGTCGCGACCGGCTCGGCCCGCTATCCCGGCGCGGCGGTCATCGGCGTCGACGCGGCGCTGCATGCCGGAATCGGCATGGTGCGCTACCTCGGACCGGAGGCGGTCGGGCGACTCGTCCTCGAGCGGCGGCCCGAGGCCGTCCTCGAGCCCGCCGGAGCGCCAGGACGGGCGCACGCCTGGGTGCTCGGCTCGGGGACCGAGGCGGGCACCCAGGAGTCGTTCGCGCCGAGCGAGGCCATGGCCTGCATCCTCGACGCCGGCGCGATCGGCGCGGCGCGGGCCGGGAGCGCCCCGACGATCGTCACGCCGCACGCGGGCGAGCTCGCCCGACTGCTCGCCACGACGCGCGCGCAGGTCGAGGCGGACCCGGTCGGCTCGGCGCGGCGGGCGTCGGCGCAGCTCGACGCCGTCGTCCTGCTCAAGGGCTCGACGACGCGCGTCGTCCTCGGCGAGCGGGTGGTCGCGGTGCGCGCGGCGACGCCGTGGCTCGCGACCGCGGGGGCGGGCGACGCGCTCGCCGGAGTGCTCGGGGCGCTCGTCGCGAGCTACGCGGCCCGCTCGAGGAGCGCGAGCCGCTCCGATCGCCCGAGCGGGTCGAACGGTTCGGCGAACGCCACGGGCGCACCGCTCGACCTCGACGCGCTCGTCTCCCTCGGCGCCACGGCGGCGCTCGTGCACGCCACGGCCGCACGGATCGCCGCGCGCACCGAGCCCGACGGCTCGGGCGGCGGGCCGTTCACGATCCTCGACCTCAATGCGGCGCTGCCCGAGGCGATCCGCCGGATCCTGCGCGTGTGACCGACCGGCCGAGACCGGCCGGCGCGCCTCAGTCGCGTTCCGTGATGTCGTCGATCTGGCCGACGAGCTCCTCGATGATGTCCTCGAGGAAGAGCACGCCGGTCGTGCGCCCCGCCGTGTCGAACGCGCGCGCGATGTGGGCGCCCTCGCGGCGCATCGTCGCGAGCGCGTCCTCGAGGTCCGTCCCGTCCCAGATCGAGGCGAGGCGCCGCACCCGCTTGCTCGGGATCGGCTCCTCGAACTCGCCGTCCTCGAGATCGATGACGTCCTTGAGATGCACGTAGCCGGTCGGCTCCCCCTCCGCGTCGACGAGGATGTAGCGCGAGTAGCCGCGCTTGGACACCGCCGACTCGACGTCGGCCGGGGTCGGGTCCTCCGGCAGCGTGACGAGCCCGGCGAGCGGCACGGCGATGTCGTCGACGCGCTTCGTGGTGAACTCGAAGGCCGCGCCGAGCGCGCCCGTGCGGTCCTCGAGCACGCCCTCCTTCGTCGACTCCTCGACGATCGTCGCGACCTCGTCGAGGGTGAAGACGCTCGCCGCCTCGCTCTTCGGGGTCACGCCGACGAGCCGCACGGCGCCGTTCGCGATCCCGTTGAGCGCGGCGACGATGGGCCGCAGCACGGTCGCGAGCGCGACGAGCGGGGTCGCGAGGGCGAGCACGGCGCGGTCCGGGATCGTGAAGGACAGGTTCTTCGGCACCATCTCGCCGATCACGACGTGCAGGAAGGTGACGATGACGAGCGTGAGTCCGAACGCGACGCCCGTCACGACCGTGTCGGCCCAGCCGAGCGCGGACAGCGGCACCTCGAGCAGATGGTGGATCGCCGGTTCGCTGACGAGCAGGATGAGCAGCGAGCAGACCGTGATGCCGAGCTGACAGGTCGCGAGCATGAGCGTCGCGTGCTCCATCGCCCACAGCGCGGTCCTGGCGGAACGCGATCCGGCCTCCGCCCGAGGCTCGATCTGCGAGCGCTTCGCCGAGATGACGGCGAACTCGGACGCGACGAAGAACGCGTTGACGAGCAGCAGCACGACGAGCCAGACGATGCCCCAGAGATCCATCAGGCATCGCCCCCCGCGGCCGCGGTGAACCGCACGCGGTCGATCCGCCTGCCGTCGAGCCGCACGACGCGGAACACGCCCTGCGATGTCGCGACCTCGTCGCCGACGACGGGGATGCGGCCGAGCTCGGCCATGATCCAGCCGCCGACCGTCTCATAGGGCCCGTCCTCGGGGATCGTCACGCCGACCCGTTCGAGGGCCTCGTCGGGGCGCAGCATGCCGGGGAAGAGGATGTCGCCGCGGGAGCGGACGACGCCGGCGCGGGTGCGGTCGTGCTCGTCGGACACCTCGCCGACGAGCTCCTCGACGAGGTCCTCGAGCGTCGCGACCCCCGCGGTGCCGCCGTACTCGTCGACGACGACCGCCATCTGGTAGCCCTCCGCGCGCAGCTGGCCGAGCAGCCGGTCGAGCCGCATCGTCTCCGGCACCCGGTGCGCGCTCGTCGCGATCGCGGCGACGGGCACCTCGCGGCGGCGCTCGCGCGGCACGGAGACGGCCTGCTTGACGTGGACGACGCCGACGATCTCGTCCGGCGAGCCGTCCTCGACCGGGAATCGCGAGTAGCCGGTGCGGCGGGCGAGCGCGATCACGTCCTCCGCGGTGTCCGCGCGGTCGATCGTCTCGAGCCTCGGGCGCGGGGTCATCACGTCCGCCGCGGTGTGGTCGCCGAAGCGCAGCGTGCGGGTCAGCAGCGTCGCGGTGTCCTTCTCGAGGCCGCCCTCGCTCGCGGAGCGCCGGACGAGCGAGACGAGCTCCTCCGCGGTGCGCGCGCTGGAGAGCTCCTCCTTCTGCTCGATCCGAAAGAGCCGCAGGATCGCTCCCGCGGTCGCGTTCAGCACCCACACGACCGGCCGGAACACGGCCGTGAAGACGACCTGGAACGGCACGACGACGCGCGCGGTGGGCAGTGCGAGCGAGAGCGCGAGGTTCTTCGGGATGAGCTCGCCGAAGATCATCGAGAGCATCGTCGCGATGACGAGCGCGATGACGGAGGCGATCGGCCGCACCGCGGACTCGGCGAGACCCCAGCCGGTCAGCAGCGGGCCGAACCAGCTCGAGAGCGCGGGCTCGAGGGTGAAGCCCGCGAGGAGCGTGGTCAGCGTGATGCCGAGCTGCGCGCTCGAGAGGTGGGTGCTCGTCTGGCGCAGGGCGCCGATGATCCAGCCGAGGCCGCGCTCGCCGCGTTCTCGACGGGCCTCGAGCTCGGCCCGGCCGAGGCTGACGAGCGAGAACTCGCTCGCGACGAAGAAGCCGGTGCCGATCGTCAGCACCACGCCGATCGTGAAGAGGAGCCAGTCAGGCACCGCGGACTCCGCTGCCTGAGCGGCTGGGACTATGGCCGGGGTCGTCCATCGGGTCCGAGTGTAGCGAAGCGGCCCCGGCGCGCGATGGGCAGCGCGGCGCCCGCGGCGAGCACCTCGGTCCCGCTCACCCGGTCGGTGTCCGAGGCCCGCGGCTCACCACGACACCGGCAGCGCCTTGCCCTCCTCGTAGCCCGCCGCCGACTGGATGCCGACGACCGCGCGGTCGTGGAAGGACACGAGATCCCGGGCGCCGGCATAGGTCATCGAGCTGCGCACGCCGGAGGTGATCATGTCCAGCAGATCCTCGACCGAGGGACGCAACGGGTCGAGGTAGATCGTCGAGGAGGAGATGCCCTCCGCGAAGAGCTGCTTGCGGGCGAGCTCGTAGGGGTCGACGCGGCGGAAGCGCTCGTTGACCGCCTTCGCCGAGGCCATCCCCCACGACTCCTTGTAGGCGCGCCCCTGCGCGTCGCGCGAGATCGCGCCGGGCGCCTCGAGGGTCCCCGCGAACCACGAGCCGATCATGACGGAGTGCGCGCCGGCCGCGAGCGCGAGGGCGACGTCGCGCGGGTAGCGCACGCCGCCGTCCGCCCAGACGTGCGCGCCGAGCTCGCGCGCCGCCTCCGCGGTGTCGAGCACGGCGGAGAACTGGGGACGACCGACCGCGGTCATCATCCTGGTCGTGCACATCGCCCCGGGACCGACGCCGACCTTGAGGATCGTCGCGCCCGCGTGCACGAGGTCGTGCACCCCCTGCCGAGTCACGACGTTGCCCGCGACGATCGGGACGCCGAGGCCGAGGGCCGCGACGGTCTCGACCGCCCGGATCATGCCCTCCTGGTGGCCGTGCGCCGTGTCGACGACGAGGACGTCGGCGCCCGCCTCGACGATCGCGCGCGCCTTCCCCGCGATCTCGCCGTTGATGCCGATCGCCGCGCCGACCGCGAGGCGGCCCTGACCGTCGAGCGCGGGCGAGTAGAGCGTCGAGCGCAGCGCGCCGCGGCGCGAGACGGTGCCGACGATGTGGCCGTTGTGGACGACAGGGGCGAAGTGGAGGCCGGCCTCGACCATGAGGTCGAAGGCGGCGCGCGCGTCGCGGACCTCGTCGAGGTCGACGCTCGGCAGCGGCGGGAGCAGGAAGTCGCCAAGCGGCGCGTCGGGGAGCGCCGCGCGCAGCCGCACCGCGTCGATCGCCCCGAGGTGCGCGCCGTGCTCGTCGAGGACGGCGACGCCGTAGCCCTCGTCGGCCGGGACGAGCGCGAGCGCGTCGGCGACCGTGCGGTCGGCGCCGAGCTCGATCGCGGTGTCGAAGCCGACCGGCTGCGCCTTGACCCAGTGCAGCGCCTCGTCGAGCTCCTGCAGCGGCAGGTCCTGCGGGAGCACGCCGAGGCCGCCGCGGCGCGCGAGCGCCGCTGCGAGCCGCGGGCCGGTCACCGAGTTCATGTTCGCGCCGACGATCGGAATCGTCGCGGGCGTGCCGTCGCCCGGTGCGAGGTCGACGTCGAGCCGGCTCGCGACACCGCTGCGCGACGGGGTCAGGAACACGTCGCTGTAGGTCAGGTCGTGCTCCGGCTTCCCGTCGAGGAACTTCATGCCACCAGGCTAATCCCGACGATTGCGACGCACCCCTCAAGCCGATCGGCGGCGCCGGTCCGCAGCGGGCTGCGCCGCTGCGAAGGCCTCGACGGCGAGGTCTTCGCTTCACCGTGGCTGGTCGGGGACATGGACACGTCGTCGCAAGCCCTGCCTGCTCGGGGCCAGGAGGTGGACCGTCACCGACCGCCGTCTCCTAGTGTGGGCCCGTGAGCAACGTCGCAGCCGAGCTGCGCGGCCTCCTCGCGCCGCGTCGCGACGACCCGCACGGACCCCTCCCGCCGCTGCTGCTCGTGCTCACCTTCACGACCGGCCTCATCGACGCCGTGAGCCTCCTCGTCCTCGGGACGATCTTCGTCGCGAACATGACTGGCAACGTCGTCTTCCTCGGCCTGTCGCTCGTCGGCGTCACGACGTTCGTCTGGTGGGCGGCGCTCATCGCGCTCGCCTCGTTCATCTGCGGCGCGCTCCTCGGCGGCGGCATCGCGCTGCGCCACGGCCACCACCGCGCGCTGCACCTGCGCACCGGACTGATCTTCGAGGTCGCGCTCGTCGCGGTCGCGATGGTGCTCGCCTATCTCGACCCGGCGTTCGACGTGATCTGGATGCGGGTCGTCGCGATCGTCGTCCTCGCACTCGCGATGGGGATCCAGAACGCGGTCGCCCGCTCGCTCGCGGTCCCCGACCTGACCACGACGGTGCTGACCCTCACGCTCACGGGAGCGTTCGCCGACGGGGCCGCTCGCGTCGGCGGGCATCTCGTGCGGCGGCTGCTCATCGTCCTCGTCATGTTCGCGGGGGCGGCGAGCGGTGCGGCGCTCATCCTCGTCGCCCACCACGGCCTCGCGCTGACCACCGCGACCGTGCTCCTGGCCGTCGCGCTCGTCGTCGCGTGGGCGCACGCCGGGTCGGACGCGGGCTGGACGAGAGCCCGGGAGCGATAGCGCGAGATCTCCCCGCCGAGCCGTCCGCGTCCAGATTCCGCGGCGCCCGGAGTGGCTAGGATTGAACGCGGTATGCCCGGAACGCCGGGCAAGCAGGTATCCGGACCCACGCGCGAAAGCAGGCTGAGAGCCCGTGTCGAACCCCAATCCCCCCGTGACCGAGAGCTCGGGCGAGCAGAGCGCCGACGACCTCATCCTCGCGCAGCTGCAGGCCCAGCTCGACGAGCAGGTGCGCGGGGTCCGGGCCGGCACGCCGGACGCCTCGGGGCTCGCCGCCCTCGACGCGGCGTTCGCGGAGCTCGCGACCGAAGGCGCCGGCCAGGAGAACGCGGTCGCCGCGCCGACGGCGCCCGGCTACGCCGCCTCGGGCGCCTCCGCGGCGACGCCCGCGACCCCGACAGCCGCCCCCGCGCCGGCCGCCGAGCCGGCACCGACCACGGGCCAGATCGCGGCACGCACGACGGCGCGCCCGCCGCAGGCGGCCCCGGTCCCGGCCGACGCGCCGACGACGCCGATCACCCGCCCGGCCGACCTGCCCTCGGACGACGAGCCCAAGGTGCAGATCCTCAAGGGCGTCGCCCGCTCGGTCGCGACGAACATGGACGCCTCGCTCAGCGTCCCGACCGCGACGAGCGTGCGCACCGTGCCCGCGAAGCTGATGATCGACAACCGGATCGTCATCAACAACCACCTCGGCCGCACCCGCGGCGGCAAGGTCTCGTTCACGCATCTCATCGCCTGGGCGATGGTCCGCGCGCTCAAGGAGTTCCCGAGCCAGAACGTCTACTACGACGAGGTCGACGGCAAGCCCGCCGTCGTCACCCCCGCGCACATCAACCTCGGCATCGCGATCGACCTGCCAAAGCCCGACGGCACCCGCACGCTCGTCGTCCCCGGTGTCAAGCGCGCCGAGACGATGGGCTTCGGCGAGTTCGTCGCCGCCTACGAGGACGTCGTGCGCCGCGCGCGCGACGGCGAGCTGACCGCCGACGACTACGCGGGCAACACGATCTCGCTGACGAACCCCGGCGGCATCGGCACCGTCCATTCCGTCCCGCGCCTCATGCGCGGGGCCGGCTGCATCATCGGCGCGGGCGCACTCGAGTACCCGGCCGAGTTCCAGGGCTCGAGCGAGCGCACCCTCGTCGAGCTCGGCATCGGCAAGACCATCACGCTCACCTCGACGTACGACCACCGCGTCATCCAGGGCGCCGGCAGCGGCGAGTTCCTCCGCAAGGTCCACGAGCTGCTCATCGGGCAGCGCGGCTTCTACGAGGACATCTTCGCGGCGCTGCGCATCCCCTACGACCCGATCCACTGGGCCGAGGACGTCTCCGTCGACGAGGCGGTCCAGGTCGACAAGACGGCCCGCGTCCAGCAGCTCATCAACGCGTTCCGCGTCCGCGGCCACCTGATGGCCGACATCGACCCGCTCGAGTACGTCCAGCGCTCCCACCCGGACCTCGAGCTGGCGAACCACGGCCTGACGTTCTGGGACCTCGATCGCGAGTTCGTGACCGGCGGCTTCGGCGGCCGGCGCTCCGCGAAGCTGCGCGACATCCTCGGCATCCTGCGCGACTCCTACTGCCGCACCGTCGGCGTCGAGTACATGTTCATCGCCGACCCCGCGCAGCGCAAATGGTTCCAGGAGAAGCTCGAGGTCAAGTACGAGAAGCCCACGCACGACGAGCAGATGCGCATCCTCGGCAAGCTCAACGAGGCCGAGGCGTTCGAGACCTTCCTCCAGACGAAGTTCGTCGGCCAGAAGCGCTTCAGCCTCGAGGGCGGCGAGTCGACGATCGCGCTCCTCGACGAGCTGCTGCAGCGCGCCGCGCACAGCGACGAGGTCGACGAGGTCGCGATCGGCATGGCGCACCGAGGTCGGCTCAACGTGCTGACGAACATCGCCGGCAAGACCTACGGCCAGATCTTCCGCGAGTTCGAGGGCGACTTCGGGCAGACCGGCGGCTCCGGCGACGTCAAGTACCACCTCGGCACGGAGGGCGTCTTCGAGTCGCCCGACGGCGCGAAGGTGCCGATCTACGTCGCCGCCAACCCGAGCCACCTCGAGGTGGTCAACGGCGTCCTCGAGGGGGTCGTGCGCGCGAAGCAGGACCGCCTGCCGATCGCGACGTACACCACGATGCCGATCCTCGTGCACGGCGACGCCGCGCTCGCCGGCCAGGGCATCAACGTCGAGCTGCTGCAGATGTCGCAGCTGCGCGCGTATCGCACGGGCGGCACCATCCACGTCAACATCAACAACCAGGTCGGCTTCACGACCCCCGTCGACGAGGCGCGCACGAGCACGTACTCGACCGACGTCGCGAAGACCATCCAGGCGCCCGTCTTCCACGTCAACGGGGACGACCCCGAGGCGGTCGTGCGCGTCGCGCGGCTCGCGTTCGAGTACCGCCAGCGCTTCCACCGCGACGTCTTCATCGACCTCGTCTGCTACCGCCGGCGCGGCCACAACGAGGGCGACGACCCGAGCATGACGCAGCCGCTCATGTACTCGCTCATCGAGGCGAAGCGCTCGACGCGCAAGCTCTACACCGAGTCGCTCGTCGGTCGCGGCGACATCACGCAGGAGGAGCACGACCAGGCGGCTCGCGACTTCCAGGATCGCCTCGAGCGCGCCTTCGCGGAGACGCACGCCGCCGAGACGAGCCCCATCCCGATCATCGCGCCGGTCGCCGAGGAGGCCTCGCCCGCGGTGCCGTTCGTGACCGAGGCGACGATCCAGGCGGTCGGCGACGCGCACGCGAACGCGCCGGAGGGCTTCCACGTCCACCACAAGCTCGCGCAGAACGTCATCGGCAGGCGGGTCGAGATGAGCCGCTCCGGGGGGATCGACTGGGGCTTCGGCGAGCTGCTCGCCTTCGGCTCGCTCCTGCTCGAGGGCCGCGCGGTGCGGCTCGTCGGGCAGGACTCCCGTCGCGGCACCTTCGCCCAGCGCCACGCGGTCTTCTTCGACCAGACGAACGGGCAGGAGTGGCTCCCGCTCGTCAACCTCGCGGAGTCCCAGGGACGCTTCTACGTCTACGACTCGCTCCTCTCGGAGTACGCGGCGATGGCCTACGAGTACGGCTACTCCGTCGAGCGCGAGGACGCACTCGTGCTCTGGGAGGCGCAGTACGGCGACTTCGCCGACGGGGCGCAGACGGTCGTGGACACGTACCTGTCCTCGGGCGAGCAGAAGTGGAGCCAGCGCTCGAGCGTCGTGCTGCTGCTGCCGCACGGCTACGAGGGCCAGGGCCCGGACCACTCCTCGGCGCGCATCGAGCGCTACCTGCAGCTGTGCGCGGAGGGGAACCTGACCGTCGCGCGGCCGTCGACGCCCGCGTCGTACTTCCACCTGCTGCGCCGTCAGGCCTACGCCCGACCGCGCCGCCCGCTCGTCGTGTTCACCCCGAAGTCGATGCTGCGGCTCAAGGGCGCGACGAGCGAGATCGCGGAGTTCACCGGCGGCGGCTTCCAGCCGGTGCTCGACGACGCCGCGGTCGCCGCGCCTGCGAGCGTCAAGCGCGTGCTGCTGCACGCCGGCAAGATCTTCTACGACCTCGCGGCGGAGCGGGAGAAGCTGGAGAACGCCGGCGACTTCGCGCTCGTGCGCCTCGAGCAGTACTACCCCGAGCCCCTCGAGGAGCTCCAGGCGGTGCTCTCGCGCTATCCCGGCGCCGAGCTCGTCTGGGTGCAGGACGAGCCGGAGAACCAGGGGGCGTGGCCGTTCGTCAACCAGGAGATCTCGAAGCACCTCGATCGGCCGATCCGGGTCGTCTCGCGTCCGTCCTCGGCCGCGACCGCGACGGGTCTCCCGAAGCGGCATGCCGCCGAGCAGACGCTGCTGATGGGTGCCGCCTTCGCGCTGTGAGGTCCCGGTAGACCGCTAAGCGGCTTCCGGCGGGGTGTCGACCGGCACGACCCGCAGCCGGCCCCTACGCGCGCAGCGACTCGATCTTGAGCTGGATCGCGATGCGCAGCTCCTCGGGTGCCTGCTCCTGGCACGCGCGACGCACCTTCTGCGTCAGCGTCAGCGCGACGAGGTGGTCCTGGCTGCAGTCCTCGCAGTTCTCCAGATGCTCCGTGATGTCCGCGAAGTCGGCGTCCGACAGCTCGCGATGGAGGTACTCCTCGAGCTCGGCCTTCGCCTTCTCGCACCCGCAGTCGGTCATCGGGTCACCTCCCCCACGGTGTAGCCGCGCTCGATCGCGTAGTCCCGCAGCCGCTCGCGCAGCTGCTTGCGCCCGCGGTGCAGGCGGCTCATGACGGTGCCGACCGGCGTCTGCATGATGTCGGCGATCTCCTGGTACGAGAAGCCCTCCACGTCGGCGAGGAAGACGGCGAGCCGGAAGTCCTCCGGCATCGCCGCGAGCGCGTCCTTGACATCGGAGTCCGGCAGGTGGTCGATCGCCTCGGCCTCCGCGGAGCGGCTCGTCGTCGCGGTCGCGGACGTCGCGTCGGCGAGCTGCCAGTCCTCGAGCTCGTCGATCGAGCCGCGGTACGGGTCGCGCTGACGCTTGCGGTACAGGTTGATGTACGTGTTCGTCTGGATCCGGTAGAGCCAGGCCTTCAGGTTCGTGCCCTGCTCGAAGGACTTGAACGCCTGGAATGCCTTGACGTACGTCTCCTGGACGAGGTCGGCGGCATCGGCGGGATTGCGCGTCATCCGCATCGCGGCCGCGTACAGCTGGTCCATGAACGGGAGCGCCTGCTCCTCGAACTGTCGCTTGAGTTCGTCGTTGTCGACGCTGAGTTCCGGCATCGCGCGCAAGTCTAGGCGCGGGGCGCTCGGTTTCGGCGGGGCGAGGACGGTGCTCATCGCTACCCTGGAACGGATGTCGGACCTCTCGTATTCCGCGCCAGCCGCGCCTGGGCCGCTGAACGCGCGGCTCGCGCTGCCCGGCAGCAAGTCGCTGACGAACCGCGAGCTCGTCCTCGCGGCCCTCGCCGACGGGCCCTCGCTGCTGCACCGTCCCCTCCACGCGCGGGACACGCAGATCATGGCGCAGGCGCTGCGCGCCCTCGGCGCGGGTATCGAGGAGGTCGACGGCGACGGCGCGTTCGGCCCCGACTGGCGCGTCGAACCCCTGAGCTCCGCTCGGCGGCTGAATCCCCCGGTCGACCCTGCGTCCGGGTCGTGGGGCGGCGTCATCGAGGACGTCCACCTCAACGTCGGCCTCGCCGGCACCGTCATGCGCTTCGTGCCGCCGGTCGCGGCGCTCGCGGGCGGGGCCACAATCTTCGACGGCGACGAGTCGGCACGCCGGCGCCCAATGGCGACGATGACGAACGCGATCCGCGCGCTCGGCGTCGAGGTCGACGGCGACGCCCTGCCGTTCACGGTGCATGGACGCAACGCGGTCCGCGGCGGCGAGCTGACGATCGACGCGTCCGCCTCGTCCCAGTTCGTCTCGGGCCTGCTGCTCGCCGCGCCGCGCTTCGCCGAGGGCCTCGTGGTGCGCCACGACGGCGAACGACTGCCGTCGATGCCGCACATCGAGATGACGATCGCGTGCCTCGCGGCGCGCGGCGTCGAGGTGACGAGCCCCGACGAGGGCGTGTGGATCGTGCCGCCCGCGCCGATCCGGGCGCGCGACGTCGCGATCGAGCCCGATCTGTCGAACGCCGCGCCGTTCCTCGCCGCCGCGCTCGTCGCGGGCGGGCGCGTCGCGATCGAGGGCTGGCCGGGCGCGACGACGCAGGTCGGCGCGCTGCTGCCCCGCCTCCTCGGGGAGTTCGGCGCGCGCACCGAGCTCGCGGACGGCGTTCTCACCGTCGACGGCGGCGCGGGAGCGCTCGGCGGGCAGCGGCCGAGCGCCGTCGAACTCGACCTCGCGGAGGCCGGCGAGCTCGCGCCGACGCTCGTCGCCCTCGCAGCCTTCGCCGACGGGCCGTCGCGGTTCACCGGCATCGGGCACCTGCGCGGCCACGAGACCGACCGACTCGCGGCCCTCGCCGCGGACCTGCGCGCGGTCGGCGCGGGCGCGCAGGAGCTCCAGGAGGGGATCGCGGTGACGCCCGGCGCGCTGCACGGCGGCGACTGGGGGGCGTTCGAGGACCACCGGATGGCGACGAGCGGCGCGCTCATCGGCCTCGCGGTGCCGGGCGTGCGCGTCGACGACATCGGATCGACCGCGAAGACGCTGCCCGAGTTCGTCCAGCTCTGGGGGCGCATGCTCGGCCGCGGCTGAGCGCGCGGACCGGCGTGGACGCCTTCGACGAGTACGAGGACTGGGACGAGTCCGCCGTCCGGGTGCGGGCGAACCCGCGCGGCACCCGGCCGCGCTCGAAGATGCGTCCCGCCCACGAGGACGCGGTCGCGGGGCTCGTCGTCGGCGTCGATCGTGGCCGCTACCGGGTGATGGCCGGCGACACTGCCGTCACGGCGACCGCGGCGCGCGAGCTCGGCCGGGGCGCGGTCGTCGTCGGCGACCGGGTCGGCCTCGTCGGCGACGTGAGCGGCGAGGACGGCTCGCTCGCCCGGATCGTGCGGGTCGAGCCGCGCGCGACGCTGCTGCGCCGCAGCGCCGACGACGCGCCGACGGGAGAACGCGACGAGCGCATCATCGTCGCGAACGCGGACCGCATGCTCATCGTCGTCGCCGCGGCGGACCCCGAGCCGCGGCCGCGGCTCGTCGACCGCTACCTCGTGGCGGCGGTCGACGTCGGCATCGAGCCGATCCTCGTCGTCACGAAGACCGATCTCGCCGACCCCGCGCCGTTCGTCGAGCTCTTCGAGGGCCTCGGGCTGCGCGTCGTGCTGAGCTCGCGCGGCGATCCGCCGATCGATCGGCTGCGCGAGCTCGTCGACGGTCACTTCGCCGTCGCCGTCGGCCACTCCGGGGTCGGCAAGTCGACGCTCGTCAACGCGCTCGTGCCGCAGGCCGCGCGGGCGACCGGCGACGTCAACGCCGTGACCGGGCGCGGCCGGCACACGAGCTCGTCCTCGACCGCCTACCCGGTCGGCACCGGCTGGATCGTCGACACCCCCGGCATCCGCTCCTTCGGGCTCGGGCACGTCGATCCCGAGCACGTGCTGCGCGCCTTCGACGACCTCGCCGCGGTCGCCGACGACCCGGACGAGGGCTGCCCGCGGGGCTGCACCCACCTCGCCGACGCCCCGGACTGCGCGATCGCCGAGGCGGTCGAGGAGGGCCGGCTCGGCCCGGGCGGCGCCGCGCGGCTCGAGTCGCTGCGCCGGCTGCTCATCGCGCTGTCGCCGGAGCGGACCGCACCCGGCTCGGCTCGGTAGCCTGTCCGGGTGGACCTCGCCGACGACCTCTCGCTCGCCTGCTCGATCGCGGCCGACGCGGATCTCGTGTCGGGGCCGCGATTCCGCGCTGCGGACCTGCTCGTCGAGTCGAAGCCCGACCGCACGCCCGTGACGGACGCCGATCGCGCGGTCGAGCGGCTCATCAGGGAGCGGATCGCCGAGGCCCGGCCGGGCGACGGCATCCTCGGGGAGGAGTTCGGCGTCGAGGGCGACCCCGAGGGTCGCGGACGGCAGTGGATCGTCGACCCGATCGACGGCACGGCGAACTTCCTGCGCGGCGTGCCGGTCTGGGCGACGCTCATCGGTCTCGCGATCGACGGCGTGCCCGTCGTCGGCGTCGTGAGCGCGCCCGCGCTCGGGCTGCGCTGGTGGGGCGCGCGCGGCCTCGGCGCGTGGGTCGACCGCACCGACGGCCCGCACGGCGACGCCCCGCGCCGGATGCGGGTCAGCGCCGTCGCGGCCGTGAGCGATGCGTATTTCAGCCACGGCGCGATCCGGCTCTGGGAGGATGCGGGCCGCGGCGCACAGCTCGCCGCGATCGCCCGCGAGGTATGGCGCGACCACGGCTACGGCGACTTCTGGCAGCACATGCTCGTCGCGGAGGGGCTCATCGACGCGGCTGCCGAGCTCGACCTGCAGCCCTACGACGTCGCGGCGATCGTGCCGATCGTCGAGGAGGCCAGCGGCCGGTTCACCGACCTCGCGGGGAGGTCCGGGCCGTGGGGCGGCTCGGCGTTGACGACGAACGGGCTGCTGCACGAGGCGCTGCTGGATCGGCTGCGCGCGTGAGCCGCGGCTGGCAGGCCATCGGGGCGATCGCGTTGTGCGCGCTCGCCCTCGCCGGCTGCGCCCAGGTCGAGGCGGACGTCCTGCCGACGCCCTCGCCGACCCCGAGCGACACGTCGACACCGCTCACCGACATCGCGGCCGGCGACTGCTACGACGAGTCCGGCGCGAGCGTCCTCGTGCTCGACTGCGACGAGCCGCACGACTTCGAGGTGTTCGCGACGCTGCTGCTCGAGGACGCCACCTACCCGGCCGAGACGCTCGCGGCGACGGCGACCGCTCGCTGCCGCACCGCGTTCTCCGCATTCATCGGCCTCGAGTACGACGCGAGCGAGCTCGCCCTGCGCTACGTCGCGCCGAGCGCGGCGACCTGGAAGCAGGGCGACCGCGAGGTGCTGTGCATCGTGCACGACCCGGCCGGAGCGACCACCGGATCGCTCGCCGACGCGCTGCGCTGAGCCGGGCCTCCCCGGGTTGCCAATACCTATGCCCATAGGTATTCTCACTTGCGGGCTCCCCCGGCACCGACGCCCGGGCAGACCCCAAGGAGCGAACACCATGAGCGAACTCCCCGCGGTCCTTCGCAGCCCCTCGATCGAGATGACGGGCAAGGACGTCCCCGCCCTGCTCGAGGCCGCCGCGCACCTCGAGCCCGGCACCCGGGTCAACGTCACCTACCTCGGCAACGAGGACCTCCCGATGCGCACCGCGGCGAGCGCCGCCGTCCTGCAGCAGGGCTTCGTCCCCGTCCCCCACATCTCGGCCCGCCGGCTGCACTCCCGGGACGAGCTCGAGGAGTTCCTCGCGGCCCTGCGTGACGTCGGGGCGACGAGGAGCGTGTTCGCCGTCGGCGGCGACCCGAACCCGCCCTTCGGCCCCTACGAGGACTCGCTCCAGCTCATCCAGACCGGGCTGCTGCCCGAGTACGGCGTCGAGCACGTCTCGATCGCGGGCTACCCGGAGGGCCATCCCGACATCCCCGACGCGCAGCTGTGGTCGGCGCTGACCGGCAAGTACGCCGCGCTCAAGGACGCCGGGCTCGCGAGCACCGTGCTCACCCAGTTCCTCTTCGACGTCGACGCGGCCGTCGCCTGGATCGGCGAGGTGCGCGAGCGCGGCGTCGACACCCAGATCCGCATCGGCGTGCCCGGCCCGGCCGGCATCAAGCGGCTGCTGTCCTTCGCGGGCCGCTTCGGCATCGGAGCGAACGCGATGATCGTCAAGAAGTACGGCTTCTCGCTGACGAACCTGCTCGGCACGGCCGGGCCCGACAAGTTCATCGCCGAGCTGTCGCAGCGGCTCACGCCCGAGCACGGCGAGGTCGGCCTGCACTTCTACGCGTTCGGCGGACTCAAGGCGACGGCCGAGTGGATCGAGGCCTTCCAGCGCAAGGCCGCGGAATGAGCGCCCGCGAGGCGAGGCCCGTCCTCGTCGTGCACGGCACCGACCGGCCCGGCATCGTCGCGGCCGTCACGAAGCTGCTCGCCGACTTCGAGGCGAACATCGTCTCGCTCGACCAGTACTCCACCGATCCGGTCGGCGGCCAGTTCTTCCAGCGCACCGAGTTCAACGTCCCCGACTTCGTCGCGATCCGGCCGGAGCTCCAGGCCGCCCTCGCCGAGATCGTCGGCACCGGGCTCGGGCTGACCTGGACGCTGTCCGACCTCTCTGCGCCCAAGCGCGTCGCGATCCTCGCGTCCCTGACCGACCACAACCTGCTCGACCTGCTATGGCGCCAGCGCCGCGGCGAGATCAACATGACCGTCCCGATGGTCGTCTCCAACCACACCGTCGTCGCCGAGGACGTCCGCGGCTTCGGCGTGCCGTTCTTCCACGTCCCGTCCCAGGGCCCCGACAAGTCGGAGGCCGAGCGCGAGATCCTCGCGCTGCTGGGAGGCAACGTCGACCTCGTCGTCCTCGCCCGCTACATGCAGATCCTCTCCGACGACTTCATCGAACGGCTCGGCGTCCCCGTCATCAACATCCACCACTCGTTCCTGCCCGCGTTCATCGGCGCCTCGCCGTACCGCAAGGCGAAGGAGCGCGGCGTCAAGCTCGTCGGCGCGACGGCGCACTACGTCACCAAGGATCTCGACGAGGGCCCGATCATCGAGCAGGACGTCGTGCGCGTCGACCACGCCGACAGCGTCGAGGAGCTCACCCGCAAGGGCGCCGAGGTAGAACGCCAGGTCCTCTCCCGCGCCGTCAAGTGGCACTGCGAGGACCGCGTCATCCGCGCCGGGCACCAGACCATCGTCTTCTGAAGACCAACCAGACAAAGGAGTCACCGAAATGGCCAAGAACCTCCAGGAGCTGCTGAACGCGGCCGGCGGCGACGCCGTCGAGCTGCTGCGGAACTCGCAGATCGGCTCGTACATCTACCCGGTCGTCCCCGCGGACTTCCACAACTGGATCAAGGAGACGAACGCGTGGCGCACCGCCGCGGTCCTCTACGACCAGTCGCACCACATGGACAACGTCTTCCTCAAGGGCTCCGACGCGATCAAGCTCATCGAGCGCACCGCGATCAACTCGGTCGAGAACTTCCCGGTCGACAAGGCGAAGCAGTACGTCCCGACGACGGCGGCGGGCCACGTCATCGGCGACGGCATCCTGTTCCGCGAGGCCGAGGACGAGTACGTCTACGTCGGACGCGCGCCCGCCTCGAACTGGCTCATGTACCACGGCGAGACCGGCGGCTACTCGAACCTCGAGATCACGGTCGACCGCCGCTCGCCGTCGCGCCCCTACGGCGACCAGGTCAACCGGAAGTACTGGCGCTTCCAGATCCAGGGCCCCGCGGCGTGGGCCGTCATCGAGAAGCTCAACGGCGGCCCCGTCGAGCAGCTCAAGTTCTTCAACATGGCGACCATGCGCATCGGCGGCATGACGGTGCGCACGCTGCGCCACGGCATGGCCGGCGCACCGGGCCTGGAGATCTGGGGCCCGTACGGCGTCGACGGCGAGAACCACCACCGCATCCGCGACCTCATCGTCGAGGCGGGCGCCGAGTTCGGCCTGCTGCCCGTCGGGTCCCGCGCGTACCCCGCGAACACGCTCGAGTCCGGCTGGATCCCGAGCCCGCTGCCGGCGATCTACACGGGCGCCGAGGAGCAGGGCTACCGGGAGTGGCTGCCCGCCGACTCCTACGAGGCGACCGGCACGCTCGCCGGCTCCTTCGTCGGCACGTCGATCGAGGACTACTACCTCACCCCGTGGGAGCTCGGCTACGGCTCGTTCGTGAAGTTCGACCACGACTTCATCGGCGCCGAGGCGCTCAAGGAGATCGACCCGGCCTCGCAGCGCAAGAAGGTGACGCTCGAGTGGAACGCCGAGGACCTCGGCAGGATCTGGACGTCCCTGCTCGACGTCGACGGCCCGCGCTACAAGTACTTCGACCTGCCGCTGGCGAACTACGGCTCGGCGAACTACGACTCGGTCATCGACGCCGACGGCAACGTCGTCGGCTTCTCGATGTTCACCGGATACGCCGCCAACGAGCGCCGCGGACTCTCGCTCGGCACGGTCAACCCGGACGTCCCCGTCGGCGCCGAGGTCAAGATCGTCTGGGGCGAGGCGCCCAACACCTCGAAGGCCGCAGTCGAGCCGCACGAACAGTTCGAGGTGCGCGCCATCGTGAGCCCGGTCCCGTACTCGACGGTCGCGCGCGAGACCTACTCGAGCGGCTGGCGCACCGGATACCGGCACTGACACCAGCTGCCCACGCAGTACCACGCCTGAAGAAGGAAGGGGTCGGGGATGAGCCTCAGGTACGCGCTGATCGCCCTCCTGACATCGGAGCCCATGACCGGCTACGACATCTCACGCCTCTTCCAGTCCTCGGTCGGGCACGTCTGGCACGCCCCCGACTCGCAGATCTACCCCGAGCTGCGCAAGATGGAGACGGAGGGGCTCGTCGAGGCGGAGTCCGTCGACGACCCGCGCGGCGAGAAGCGCTTCTATCGGCCGACCGAGGCCGGCCTCACCGCGTTCCGCGCCTGGATGGACGCCCCGCTGCGCTACGCCCTCGATCGCGACCCCGCCCACCTGCGAGCCGCCTACTTCGAATGGGCCGACCCGACCGCGGCCAAGCAGGCGATGCTCGACCACATCGAGCGCTACGAGGATCTGCGCGCCCAGTGGCAGGGCCAGATCGACAACATCGACGCGGGCACCTCCCCCGTGCTGAACCGGCGCCTCGAGGGCAAGGACGAAGCGCAGCGGCGCAGGATCGCCGGCTTCAAGCGCTTCGCCTACGAGGGCCTGCTCGCGCGCGCCGACGCGGAGATCGCCTGGGCGCGGCGCGGACTCGAGCTCCTCGACGGCGACGGCTGAGCCGCTACGATAGCCGCGCGGAACGCTGAGCCCAGCACCCCGCGCATTCGTCCCGCACGGACCAGCACAGAGAGGGCTCAGCGACATGAGCAGCAACCCGCCGTACCGCGCCGACGTCGTCGGCAGCTACCTCCGCACCGACGCGATCCACGAGGCGCGCGAGGCCCACGAGGAGGGGCGGCTCTCCGACGCCGAGCTGCGCGCGATCGAGGACCGCGAGATCCTCGCGCTCATCGACAAGCAGCGCGAGAACGGGCTCCGGCTCGCGACCGACGGCGAGTTCCGCCGCGCCTGGTGGCACTACGACTTCTACGACGGCCTCGAGAACGTCGCCGTCGTCGACTCCGACCACGGCATCCAGTTCCAGGGCGTCCAGACCAAGACGAGGGTGCTGCGCATCACCGGCCGCATCGCGTTCTCCGAGGACCACCCGTTCCTCGATGCGGCGCGCTTCCTCCTCGCGCACGCCGGCGACGCGACCCCGAAGGTCACGATCCCCTCCCCCACCGTCCTTCACTTCCGGCTCGAGCCCGGCGCGCTCGAGGGCTCGCCCTACGCGACCCCCGAGGACGTCTTCGAGGACCTCGCGATCGCCTACCAGGACGCGATCACGGCGTTCTATGCGATCGGCGTCCGCTACCTGCAGTTCGACGACACCGCGTGGGCGTACCTGTGCTCCGAGGTCGAGCTCGAGAAGGCGCGCGCCCGCGGGCTGGACACCGACGGCCTCGCGGCCCGCTACTGCGCGCTCCTCAACACGGCGCTTCAGGCCAAGCCCGCCGACATGACGATCACGACCCACGTGTGCCGCGGCAACTTCCGCTCCACCTGGATCGCCTCGGGCGGCTACGAGCCCGTCGCCAAGCAGCTGCTCGCCGACACGGACTACGACGGCTACTTCCTCGAGTACGACACCGATCGGGCGGGCGGCTTCGAGCCGCTGCGCTTCCTGCCTCACGGGGGCAAGACCGTCGTGCTCGGCCTCGTCACGAGCAAGTCGGGCGACCTCGAGTCCCCCGCCGAGATCAAGGCGCGCATCGCCGAGGCCGCGCAGTTCGCGCCCCTCGCGCAGCTCGCCCTCTCCCCCCAGTGCGGCTTCGCCAGCACCGAGGAGGGCAACATCCTGACGGAGGACCAGCAGTGGGCGAAGGTCCGCGAGATCGTCGCGATCGCCCACGAGGTCTGGGGCGACTGAGGGGCGGCTCGACGAACGCGAGCAACCGGCACGACGCGGCGGCCGGGGCCTGCGCCCCCGGACTGGGGGCGCAGGCCCCGGCGCCCCATCCGGCGCCGACTGCCAGAATGGGCCGGATGACGGAGGTCGCGGCGGCACGGCGCACCACCGGTCGGGTCGCACGCCCCACCTGGTGGTGGTTCCTGCTGCACGGCGTGCTCGTCGCCGTCTTCGGCGTCGTCGCGCTCGCGACGCCCTTCGACGGCGCGGGCGGCTACCTCGTCGACGGCTTCGTCTTCGGCGTGCTCTGCTTCGTGGTCGGCTGGCAGATCGTCATCCAGGCCTGGCAGTCGCGCACCTTCGCGCGCGGCTGGGGGGTGCTCTTCGCGGTCGGCGTGCACGCGGCCGGCGCCGCCGTCGCGTTCTGCGTCCTCGCGGTCCTCGGCATGCCCTACGCGCTGTTCTGGTCCGTCATCGGCTTCCTCATGGTCGAGGGCTGCCTGCTCGCGATCGGACTGCTGTGGTCCCCGCTCTACCGCATGTGGGGCATCCTCATGGGCACCTGCCTCTTCCTCGCGGCGCTCATCATGATGATCGCCTGGCTCGCGGACCCGTCGCACTCCTTCGACATCCCCGACACGGGCATGGGCATCGCCTCGCTGCTCTACGGCTGCGCCGTCTTCGTCGCGGCGCTCCAGGCACGCGCCGCCGACGTCGGCCGCGGCTGAGCGGCCGGGACCGGGCATCGGCTCAAACGAAGTAGCGCAGCCAGACGTAGAGCCACGCGGCGGCGGTCGTCAGGAGGACGGTGATGATGCCGTACTTCGTGAACTCCCAGAACGTGATCCGGTAGCCCGCCCGCGCGGCGATGCCGATCGTCACGACGTTCGCGCTCGCGGCGATCGCGGTGCCGTTGCCGCCGAAGTCGGCGCCGAGCGCGAAGGCCCACCAGATCGCCTGGCCGAGCTCGGGCGGCGCACCCGCGACGACCGTCTCGACGATCGGCGTCATCGTGGCGACGTAGGGGATGTTGTCGAACAGCGCGCCGAAGATCGCCGATCCCCACAGCACCGAGCTCGCGGCGAGGAACCAGTCGTCGCCGACCGCGTCGGCCGCCCACGTGCCGATCGCCGCGATGACGCCCGTGTGCACGAGGCCCGCGACCATGACGAACAGGCCCATGAAGAAGACGAGCGTGCGCCACTCGACCTCGCGGAACGCGTCCGTCGTCACGCCGCGGGCGACGAGCAGCATCGCACCGGCACCGAGCATCGCGACGATCGCCGGCTCGATGTGGACGAAGGCGTGCATGACGAAGCCGACGACCATGAGGCCGAGCACGATGAGCGAGCGCACGAGCAGCTTCGAGTCGACGATCGCCGCGCGCGCGTCGAGCGCCATCACCTCGGCGACCCGCTCCGGGTGGTACTCGAACGACCTCCGGAACATCACCCGGGTGAGCAGCACGAAGCCGACGAAGATGATGATCACGATCGGCGCCATGTGGACGAGGAAGTCGACGAACGACAGGCCCGCGCGGGTGCCGATGATGATGTTCGGCGGGTCGCCGATCAGCGTCGATGCTCCCCCGATGTTCGCCGCGAGGATCTCGGCGATGAGGTACGGGATCGGCGAGATGCCGAGCCGCCTCGCGACCACGATCGTGACCGGCGCGATGAGCATCACGACCGTGACGTTGTCGATGATCGGCGAGGCGATCCCCGTGATGAGCATGAGCAGCACCATGAGGCGATACGGATGCCCGCGCGAGGCCTTCGCCGCGGCGATGCCGAGGTAGTCGAAGAGTCCCGTCTGCTTGATCACCCCGACGACGATCATCATCCCGAAGAGCAGGAAGATGACGTTCCAGTCGATGCCGGCGTGCTCGTTGTAGAAGACCCCCGTGCCGGGGATGAGGCCGAGCAGCGCCATCGCCGCCGCGGCGCACAGCACCACCGTGACCTTGCTCACCCGCTCCGAGACGATGAAGCCGAAGGCGATGAGGAAGACCGCGATGGCCAGGTACGGCGCGACCTCGGTCATCGCTCGCCCGGCGGCGCCTGCTTCGCCCGCTGGTCGAGGTGCTCGGAGAGCCGCCGCTCGAGGCTCGCGACCCGGTCGAGGATGGGCGAGCTGTGCAGGATGTCCGCGATCGCGTCCGCCTCGTCGGACTCGAGGCGCAGCTCGATGACGACGCGGTCGGAGTCGGCGGGGTCCTCGATCATGACGACGCGCTCCCCCGACGGCTCGATGAGGATCCGGAATCGCCCGCCGTCCCGAGCCAGGATGTCGTGGAGCACCCCGCCGCCGAGCACGGTCGACTGGGTGATCTGCATGCCATCCACGATGCCGGGCTCGCGCGCGCGCGGAAATCGGGTGCAGCACCCATTCGCTTGCGCACTCGCCGACGTCTGGCAACCTAGATGGGGTCCGCGCCCCATGTACGGGACGCGGGGAGCAAGGGAGGCTGGAGCGATGCGCTCGCTGTTCTGGCGCCTGTTCCTCATCAACGGGCTCGTCTTCGTCGCGGGCACGCTCGTCCTCGCGCTCGCGCCCGTCACCGTCTCGACCTTCATCAACCCGACCGAGATCCCCGTCATCGCGGTCGGTCTCGCCGTCATCCTGACGACGAACGCGCTCCTCGTGCGGGCAGGGCTGCGGCGGCTCGACGCCGAGTATCTGGCGAGCGGCGCGCTCGCGGTCGCGGCGCAGGAGGGGGAGCGCCAGCGCATCTCGCGCGAGCTGCACGACGAGATCGGTCAGAGCCTGACGGTCGCGCTGCTGAGCCTGCGCCGCGTCGCCGACCGCGCCCCCGAGTCGCTGCGCGAGGAGACGGAGCTCGCTCAGCAGGCCGTGCGCAAGAGTCTCGACGACGTCCGGCAGGTCGCGCGCCGACTGCGCCCCGGGGTGCTCGCCGACCTCGGGCTGCGCAGTGCGCTCAAGGAGCTCGTCGAGGAGTTCTCCCGCTCGAGCGGGGTCGATGTGATCCGCTCGATGCCGAAGGATCTGCCGCCGCTCGACCGCGAGGTCGAGCTCGTCGTCTACCGAGTCGCGCAGGAGGCGCTCGTCAACGTCGCCAGGCACGCGCACGCGAGCTCGGTGCGGATCGCCGTCGCCGTCGACGGCGGGCGCCTCACGCTGCTCGTCTCGGACAACGGCCACGGCGGCAGCTACCCCGAGGGCGTCGGCATCCGCGGGATGCGCGAGCGTGCCGCGCTCGTCAGCGCCGAGTTCTCGGTCGGGCCCAACCCGGGCGGCGGGACCGACGTCCGCCTCGCCATCCCCGACGCCGTGCGCGGCGGATGATGGACGCGACTCGCATTCTGCTCGCCGACGACCACGCGCTCGTCCGCCGGGGCATCCGGCTCATCCTGGAGGGCGAGCGAGGGCTCGAGGTCGTCGCCGAGGCCTCCGACGGGCTCGAGGCGGTCGAGCTCGCCGCGGCGGGCGGCATCGACCTCGCGATCATGGACATCGCGATGCCGCGCATGACCGGCATCCAGGCGGCGCGGGAGCTGCAGCGCCGGGCGCCCGACGTGCGCATCCTGATGCTCTCGATGTACGACAACGAGCAGTACTTCTTCGAGGCGCTCAGCGCCGGCGCCTCGGGCTACGTGCTCAAGTCGGTCGCCGACCGCGACCTGATCGAGGCCGTGCGCGCGACGATCCGCGGGGAGTCATACCTCTACCCCGGTGCGATGACGGCCCTCATCCGCGACTGGCTCGCGCGCGGCAAGTCGCATCCGCCCGAGCGGATCCTCACCCCCCGCGAGGAGCAGATCGTCAAGCTCATCGCGGAGGGCCACTCGGCGAAGGAGATCGCCGAGCAGCTCTTCATCGCGCCGAAGACGGTCGACCGGCACCGCGCGAACATCCTGCAGAAGCTCGGCATGCGCGATCGCCTCGAGCTGACCCGCTTCGCGATCCGCACGGGCCTCGTCGAGCCCTAGCGTTCTCCCCCGCTTTTCAGGAGAATCCGGGCCGGGCGTGCAATATGCACGTGCGAGCCGGATTCTCCTGAAAAGCGAAGGGGAAGTTATCCACAAATCGGGCTCCGGCCCGCTCGGCCATCCGCGATCGCCGTCAGCATTACGAGCATGCACGTCGAACGGATCCTCGCCGAGCTCGGCGGCATCGCGAGCAAGTGGCAGCTGAACGAACGCGGTGCGACCGACTGGGAGATCGGTCGTGCCCGCCATTCCGGTCGCATCCTCCGGATCCGCCGGGCCTGGTACGCCCTTCTCGGCACCCCGGCGGATGTCTGCACCGCGGTCCGCGTTGGCGGCATGCTCAGCTGCGTCTCGCTGCTGCGCTCCGCCGGGGTCTGGACTCCCCGCGTTCCAGACGCCGTGCACGTCTCGGTCGCGGCCAACGCATCGCGCTTGCGCTCGGCGACGAGCCGGAGCATCCAGCGCGCCGAGGCCCCCGAGGGAGTCGTCCTCCATTGGCGACCGCGGGGCGCGACGACGACGGCCCGCGACACGATCGCGGGCGCCCTGGCCGCGATGGCGACCTGCGAGGCCGAGGAGGCGGTGCTCGCCGCGACGGACTCCGCGGTGCGCCAAGGGCTCGTCGCACCGATCGAGCTGCGCTCCAGCGGCCTGCCGCCCTCGGTGCTGCGACGTGTCGACGCGCGAGCCGAGTCCGGCGGGGAATCGGTCGTTCGTCGTCGCCTGGTAGCCCTGCACCTCGCGTTCCGCTCGCAGGTCTTCATCCACGGGGTCGGTCGAGTCGACTTCCTGATCGGCGACCGCCTCGCCCTCGAGGTCGACGGCTACTCGTTTCACGGCGACCGTGAGACCTTCGAACGCGATCGGGCCCGTGACCTCGCGCTCGTGTCGCTCGGATACCTCGTGATCCGGGTCAGCTATCGGCAGATCGAGGAGTGGGACCGCGTCGCACGGGCGATCATCGCGATCGTCCGCTCGCGGCGGCACTACTGGCCGCGTCACGCCGCCTGAACCGCCGTTTTCAGGAGAATCGGGGCCGCGTCCACGTATTGCACGCGCGACCCGGATTCTCCTGAAAAGCGGAGGGGATCAGGGGTCAGGGGTCAGTGCTTGCCGGCGAGGGCGTCGGCGTCGATCTGCTCCTGGTTGTCCACGTACGGGGTGCCGTGGGTGTGGAACGTCGCGACCGTCTTCATCCCCCAGGCCTGGCCCTTCGCCCGTTCGGCCTGCGACCACTCCACGACGGGCCAGTCGGGGTCGAGGATGAGGCGCGCGCCCGCGTTCGCGAACTCGATCCGATTGCCGCCCGGCTCCCAGACGTACAGGAAGAACGTCTGGTTGATCGCGTGCTTGTACGGCCCGTACTCGATGTAGATGCCGTTCTCGAGCATGATGTCGGCCGCCTTGAGGATGTCCTCCCGGGTGTCGGGCGAGAACGCGAGGTGGTGGAATCGCCCGCGCGAGCCCGACCAGTCGTCCGAGTAGACGATGTCGTAGGACTTCTGGTGGAAGCGGAACCACCACGCCCCGTAGCGGCCGGAGTCCAGCCGCACCCGCTCCGACTCGCGCGCGCCCATGACGTCGCGCCAGAACTCGCCCGACGCGTCGACGTCGGAGGCGAGGTAGTTGATGTGGTCGAGGCGCCGGGTGTTCACGCCCCGGCCCGGGAATCGCGCCGCCTGGTTCTTGAGCGCGGGGCGGTCCGCGTCGTCCGGCACGTACTTCTCGGTCTCGAAGTAGATCGCCATGAGGTGGCCGTCCGGATCCTCGAACTCGTACGAGGGACCGACGCCGACCTCGGGATCCCGCCAGCCGTGGCCGAGCCCCGTCGCCTCGATCGCGGCGACCCGGCGGGCGAGCGCCTCTGGCGAGCCGGCGCGGAAGAGCGTGCGCCCGACGCCGTTCGTCTCGGATCGGGTGAGCTTGATCGTGTAGAGCTCGTACTCGTCCCAGCAGCGCAGGTAGATCGAGTCGCCGCGCTCCGCGACGACCCGCATTGCGAGCAGCTCCTCGAAGAACCAGCGGCTCTCGGCGAACTTCGGCGTGAAGAGCTCGACCGCGCCGACGTGGGCGAGGTCGTGCTGCGAAAGATCGGCCATGTCGTTCTCCTCGCTATCGGTCGCGCGGGTAGACGCGTCCATCGAACAGTTTGCGCGCCGTGCGGATGCTGACGCCAGTCTCCTCGTAGCTGCCGCTCGGGTGCTCGATCCGCACGGGCTCCCCGGTCGCGGGCAGCACCGCGAGCGCGTGCCCGACGGCGCCGTCGACCCGGATCCCCGCGGCGACCGAGGCGGCCATGAGCACGCCGATCGACTGGTGGACCCGGTGCGGGATGAAGATCCGCGTCGAGATCGCGCCGCCCGCGCTCGGCGCGGACAGCAGCGCGAGCTTCGGCACGCTCTGCGCGCGCACGTCGCCGAGGCCCATGCGCTCGCCGGCCTCGAGCCGGATCCGCTCGAGCTCGGCGCGCAGCTCCGACATCGCCTCGAGCTCGTCGGGCGTCTCGGCGCCCGTGAGCCCGAACTCGGCGGCGGCGAGCAGCACGACGGGCATGCCGGCATCGACGAGGGTGACCCGGTGGCCGGCGATCTCGTCGAGCGCGTTGCCGGTCGGCAGCGGCGGGCGGACACGGTCGAACACGATCCGGACCGGCGCCGCGGTCCCCGGCACGCCGTCGATCGCGGTCTCGCCCGCGTACTGCGGCCGCCCGCCGTGCGTCCGGAACGTCTCGACGGCGGTCTCGCCCGTGTTGACGAGTCGGATGCGCACCGTGGTCTCGCCGTCGGCGGCGGCGATGAGCCCGCGCTCGAGGGCGAAGGGGCCGACGCCCGCGATGATGTTCCCGCAGGTCTGCGCGGCCGAGACGCTCGCCTCCTCGACGCCGACCTGGAGGAAGAGGTAGTCGAGGTCGACGTCGGCCTCGGCAGAACGCGAGACGACGGCGACCTTGGAGCGCAGCGGGTGCGCGCCCCCGATGCCGTCGATCTGGGTCGGATCGGGGCTGCCCATGATCCGCAGCAGGAGCGCGTCGCGTTCTGCCGGGTCGTCGGGCAGGTCCTCGCGCAGGAAGTAGGCGCCCTTCGACGTCCCGCCGCGCATGAGCATGGCGGGGATGCCGTCGGGGTAGCTGTCCATGGTCTCGATACGGCCTTCGGCCTAGGTCTCGATACGCGGCCGCTGGCCGCTACTCGACCCGCGCTCGACCCGCGAGTCGTAGTCCACGTACTCGATGCCGAGGCGCTCGATGACGGGCCGCAGCTGATTGAGGTCCATCGAGATCTCGCCCGCGGCGTAGCGCGCGCGGTTGCGGGCCTCCTTCTCGGCCCGGGCCTGCGCGGCGGCGAGGGTCTCGGCGGCGAGCGCGCGAGGCACGATCGTCACGCCGTCGTCGTCGGCGACGACGACGTCGCCCGGCGAGACGACGACGCCGCCGAGCACGACGGGGACGTTGACCGAGCCGGGGGTGTCCTTGACGGTGCCCTCCGAGGCGACGAACCGGGTCCACACCGGGAAGCCCATGACGCGCAGCTCCCCCGTGTCGCGCACACCGCCCGAGGTGACGTAGCCGCGCACGCCGCGGGTCTGCATCTGGGTCGCCATGAGCTCGCCGATGAACCCGAACGCCGAGTCGGTCGTCGGCACGACGACGATGACGTCGCCGTCGCCGGCCTGCTCGATCGCGACGTGCACCATGAGGTTGTCGCCGGGGGCGACGCTCGCCGTGACGGCGGAGCCGGAGATCGCGGCGCCCTGCTGGATGGGGCGGATGCGGTGGCCCGCGTAGCCGATCCGGCCCATCGCCTCGTGCACGGTCGCGCTGCCGTACTGCGCGAGCGCGTCGACGACGGCGCGGTCGGCGCGGGGGACGTTCGTGACGATGCGATGTCCGGCCATGGCGTTCTCCTGGATCCTGCCGCTCAGTCCAGCGTGTCCGTGACCTGCGGGTAGTAGCGCATGAACGCCTCCGCCTTGACGTCGACGGGCAGGCCGAGGTTCGGCCCGGCGTTGCGCTTGAGCTGCACGCCGCGGCGCACGGCGAGATCGGTGTAGTACGACCACATGTGCTTCTGGGCCGGCAGCGTCTCCATCGCGGCGCGCTTGCGCTCCCAGCCGGGGGTGATGTCGAGGAGCACCTCGGGCGTGAAGCCGGAGACCTCGGGCTGGTGCGGCTCGAAGAAGAAGACGGGCGGCGCCCCGATGATCTCCTCGCGCGTCGGCACCCGGCCGTCGATGGGGACGCCGATCGCCTGCGCCTGGACGCGCGCCTCGAGCGCCATCCGGGCGGCGGCGGGGTGGTCGCCGTTGTAGGGGTCGGCGAGGGGGTGGGTGAGAACGATATCGGGCCGGGTGCGGCGCATGACGCGCACGAGGGCGGTGACGGCCTCGTCGGATTCGCGCAGCGGATAGTCGCCGAGGTCGAGGAACTCGATGCTCGCGCCGAGCGCGTCCGCGGCCGCCTGGGCCTCTGCGGCGCGGATGGCCTTGATCTCCTCAAGCGACTTGCCCTCGAGCCACTGGCTCGCCGATTCGCCGCGCTCGCCGTAGGAGAGGCACACGACGTGGGCGGTGCCGCCCCTGAGGACGTGCGCGGCGATGGCGCCGCCGGCGCGCCAGACGAAGTCGCCCGCGTGGGCGCTCACGACGAGCATCGCCCGCGTCTCGGTATCGGCCTGCGTCGACATGTCGCTCCTTCGGCCGGTCTCGGCCGGCTCTCTCAGATTGTAGACAATCTGGCGCACAACAGAATACCTATGGACATAGGTATCTTCTGTCGTACACTCGTTCGCGTCAGCTCGATACCCGTATCGATCCGCACGCCTTCAAGGAAGAGGGAGACGATGGCCAACAACCTGCAGGAGCTGCTCGACGAGGTCGGCAACCCGGTCCGCCTGCTGCGCGACTCGAGGCTCGGGACGTACATCTACCCCGTCGTCCCGGCCGAGTTCACGAACTGGCGCCGCGAGCAGAAGGCGTGGCGCGAGACCGCCGTGCTCTACGACCAGACCCACCACATGGTCAACCTCCGGGTCAAGGGCCCCGACGCCCTGCGGCTGCTCACCGCGACGGGCATCAACTCCTTCGACGACTTCCCCGTCGATCGCGCGAAGCAGTTCGTCCCCGTCGCCTCCAACGGCGGCGTCATCGGCGACGGCATCCTCTTCCATGAGGCGCAGGACGACCTGACCTACGTGGGCCGGGCCCCCGGTGCGAACTGGCTCCAGTACCACGCCGAGACCGGCGGCTACGACGTCGAGGTCGACTACGACGATCGCTCGAGCTCGCGCCCGTACGGCCACGCCGTGAGCCGCAGCGTCTACCGCTTCCAGATCCAGGGCCCGAACGCGTGGCCCATCATCGAGAGGCTCGCGGGGCGAACCGTCGAGCAGGTCAAGTTCTTCCACATGGGCCACCTCGAGGTCGCGGGGCACCGGATCCGCACCCTGCGCCACGGCATGGCCGGCGCGCCTGGCCTGGAGATCTGGGGGCCGTACGAGCAGCACGCTGAGATCCGCGAGCTCGTGCTCGCCGCCGGCGCCGAGTTCGGCATCGAGCCGTGCGGCTCTCGCGCCTACTCGTCGAACACGCTCGAGTCCGGCTGGATCCCGAGCCCCCTGCCCGCGATCTACTCCTCGGAGGCCGAGCGCGGCTTCCGCGAGTGGTCGGGTGCGACATCGTACGAGGCGATCAACGCGCTCGCCGGCTCCTTCGTCTCGGAGGACATCGAGGACTACTACCTCAACCCGTGGGAGCTCGGCTACGGCTCGTTCGTCAAGTTCGACCACGACTTCATCGGCCGCGACGCGCTCGAGCGGATCGACGCGGCGGCGCAGCGCCGCAAGGTCACGCTCGCCTGGAACGACGAGGACCTCGCTGCGGTCTGGGCGAGCTTCCTCGACCGCGACGCGCTGCCGAGCATGTTCTTCGACCTGCCGAACGCGAACTACGGCTCCTCGAACTTCGATGCCGTCATCGACGCGGACGACAACGTCGTGGGCCTCTCGCTGTTCACCGGCGTGACGGCGAACGAGCGGCGCGGCCTCTCGCTCGCGACGGTCGACCCCGACGTGCCGATCGGCGCCGAGGTCCGCGTGCTGTGGGGCGAGAGCCCGAACTCGGGCAAGACGACGGTCGAGCCGCATCGCCAGGTCGCGGTGCGCGCGATCGTCTCGCCCGTGCCGTACGCCGAGACGGCGCGCGCCGAGTACCACGGCGGCTGGCGTACCGGCTACTCCGCCTAGCTGTGATGTCCGGGGACGTTGTTTCGGGACACGGCTGGGAGTAGTTGAGTAGCGAAGGCCTCCGGTTGTGAAGTGGAGCTGTTCAGAGAACCGCTTCACGAAACCAGGAGGCCTTCGTGTCCCGGTCGACACGACGGTCGACGGCCTCCCGGCCATCCAGACCGTCGTGCTGCAGAAGTTCAACGGGAAGGGCTACACGAACGTCGACGTCGTCGGCTGACCCGGCTCGACCCGGACGCAGGCCGGTCCCGTGGGGGGCCGGCCTGCGTCGTTGCCGGCGAGCACGCGGGCCTCGATGCGCGCAGCAGTCCTAGTCCAGGGCGCCGAGGATCGCGACGACGTCCTCGAGATGCGCCCGTGTGGCCCGCTCGGCCAGGTCGGGGTCGCGCTCGAGCACGGCGTCGATGATCGCGAGGTGCTGCCCGAGCGAGGTCCGCGCGCGGCCAGGGGCGAAGGCGAGGCGGAACTGATGGCGGGCCGACTGCGCGTGCAGTCGCTCGAGCAGCTGCGCGGCCGTGACGTGGCCGCTGACCTCGCGCAGCTGACGGTCGAAGTCTTGGATGAGCCCGGAGTAGGCGACGAGGTCGCCGGTCTCGACGGCGGTGCAGAGCTGACGGCGCAGCCGTCGCAGCTCATCCGCGTCGTCGGCGGCGAGATTCTCCGCCGCCTTGCGCGCGCACAGCACCTCGAGGCCGATCCGCACCTCGACGATCTCGATCGCCTCGTCGAGCGAGATCGAGCGGACCCTGGCGCCGCGGTTCGGCAGCCGCTCGACGAGCCCCTCGTTCGCGAGGTTCACGAGCGCGAGCCGCACGGCCGATCGGCTCGCCCCGAAGCGCGCCGTCAGATCCGCCTCGACGAGCCGCTGACCGGCGACGAACTCGCCCGAGAGGATCGCCTCGCGGACCTCGCGCGCCAGTGCCGAATGGGCGTCATCGCTCATGGGATCCGACGTTACCGAAGTCGTCGGCGGAATGTCGGACGATCCTGGATCGCCGCGCACCGGCCCGCGATAGCATCATGCCGACGTCCACATCAGTTCACAGAGAGGTGTCAGATGACGGAGACGATCGCCCCGGTCACGACGGGGCTCTACATCGGCGGCAAGGCCCGTACGACGGCGCAGACGCTCGCCGTCGCCGACCCGGGCAAGCCGGGCGTCGTCGTCGGCCACGCGGCCGCGGCGACCAGGCAGGACGTCGCGGACGCGATCGAGGCGGCGAAGGACGCGTACCCGGCATGGTCGGCGCTGACCCCGCAGGAGCGCGCCGCCCAGATGGCCGAGGCGATCAAGGGCATCGCGGAGGCGCGCGACGACGACGCCGCGATCCTCTCCCAGGAGAACGGCAAGATCCGTCTCGAGGCCTGGATCGACTCGCTCGTCTTCGAGATCCGCTGGGGCCTCGCGCTCTCGCTCGCCGACGAGGTCGCGAAGGGCAAGGTGCTCTCCCCCGCGCCCGGGATCCCGGTCGAGACGACCGTCGAGTACCAGTCGCTCGGGCCGGTCACGATCATCGTGCCCTTCAACTGGCCCATCGCGATCCTCGGCGCCGCGCTCCCGCACGCGCTGCTCGCGGGCAACACGGCGATCGTCAAGCCCCCGCCCACCGCGCCGCTCGCGACGACCCGGGTCGTCCAGCGGGTGGCGGAGAAGCTCCCGCCCGGGGTGCTCAACGTCGTGACCGGCAAGGACTCCGAGATGTCGGAGCTCATCCAGTCCGAGGACATCGCGAAGGTCTGCTTCACCGGCTCCGTCGGCGGCGGCAAGAGGATCCAGGAGCTCGCGTCGAAGACCCTCACCCGGGTCACCCTCGAGCTCGGCGGCAACGACGCGGCGCTCATCCTCGACGACGCCATCATCGACGACACGCACCTCGACCGACTGTTCGCTGCGATCTACGACACGACGGGTCAGATCTGCATGAACGCGAAGCGCGTCTACGTGCACCGCTCGCGCCTTCAGGAGGTCGTCGACGGCCTGTCGGCCCGCCTCGAGCGCACGAGGCTCGGCTACGGGCTCGACGCCGACACGACGATGGGTCCGCTGCACTCGCCGATCCAGAAGGCGTTCGTCGACGAGCTCATCGAGGAGGCGAAGGAGTCCGGCGCCGACGTGCGGGAGTTCGGCGAGCTCCCCGGCGGCGAGCTCGCTGGCGGCAACTTCGTGCGTCCCGCGATCGTCGTCAACCCCGACCCGAGCCTGCGGGTCGTGACGATGGAGCAGTTCGGGCCGGTCATCCCGGTGCTGCCCTTCGACACCGACGACGAGGCCGTCCAGGCCGCGAACGACACCTGGGCGGGTCTGTGCGGCTCCGTCTGGACGGCGTCCCCCGAGCGCGCCCGCGCGGTCGGCTCGCGGATCCAGGCCGGCTACGTCTGGGTCAACGACCACGGCGCCACCCGCCTCGACCTGCGCGCGCCGTTCGGCGGTCAGAAGCAGTCCGGCTACGGGCGCGAGCAGGGCATCGAGGGCGTCCGGGCGTTCCAGGACACCCACTCGATCGCGTTCATCGACGAGGCCGCCCTCGCCCAGCAGGCGCACTGAGCCGTCAGGATCCGGCCGAGTCCGGACGACAGACGAGGAAGGCCCGGGACGCGTGAGCGCCCGGGCCTTCCTCGGTCCTCGCGCGACAGCACCGGATCCCCGCGGGCACACGTGGAGATGCCGGGAATCGAACCCGGGTCCACTGCTGAGGTCCCGCGCCTTCTCCGGGCGCAGCTCATGATCGTTCTGCTCGGCCGCGACGCTTGTCATGAGCACCTGCGTCGACCGGCCCAGTCTCAGTGCAAGTCCCCCGCGGCCCTGAGGCGCGATCGCGGAGCAAGCCACCTAGATGACGCCACGCACCGGGTAGGAGGCATTCCCGGGGTGACGGACTTTAGGGCCCTCGACCGTCAGGCGGCGAGAGCGAAGTCAGCGCGCTTGGAATTCGCACTTGTGGTTTGACGTCATCGTTTACGAGATAAGGCGTCATCCTCGGCCCGCTTCTCGCGGTCGGTCAGGCAATGTCGAAACCGATCATCCCCGTG
>Ga0182742_1000151_pt1 | contig 132364 bp, 130 predicted proteins | sample eDN5th37CBELigMG_FD_128880 | JGI IMG/M metagenome (GOLD analysis project Ga0182742, IMG submission 128880) | Enriched Miracle-Growth compost microbial communities from Emeryville, California, USA - eDNA 5th pass 37_C BE-Lig MG (version 2)... ... | reverse complement strand
TTTTCTAACATTTGATTTGGTTTCCTAAATGCCTCACCTCTCTTGAGGCGCCTTACTTTAAAGCATTTTGTAGAAATTCAGGAAGGGGTTTGAAATGTCCAATTATTTAATCGGACTTATATACAAGAGTCAAACATAATTATATATATCGACACTTTGTAGCCAACCTATGATCCAGACAAAACAAAAAAGAAGAGCATCAGCCCTTCTTTTTTTGTTTTGTCTAATCATTTTTATCATGATTGATTGCGTCAATATACGCTTTCTTTGAATTTTCAATATGGATTTTCGTGAGATATTCTGCCATTTCTATCTCTTGATTGATAATCGCCTTCATAATTTCTATATGTTCCTTCATCGACTGCTCGGGTCTACCTTCATTTCTATAACCTGTCTTAGCAAATGCTCGAATATAATCTGATAGTCCACTCAACATATCGAATAGTTTGGTATTCTTTGCAGAACGATATAATAAATTATTTAATTCACTATGTAACGAGGAATAATCAGAACTATTAGGATCCCTTAAATAATTTTCAACCTTTTCGATACTGGCTTGAAATCTCTTTTTTGTATCATCATCTAATTTTTGTACAGCTAACTTGGCTGCTAAAACCTCTAAAGAAGAAAGAATCGTAAAGACCTCAAGTATTTCCTTTTCAGTAATATCTGCTACAATTACACCTTTTCGAGGAACTGTTTTCACAAAACCAAGTGATTCTAATCGAAACAAAGCTTCTCGGATAGGTGTTCGGCTAATATTTAATTTCTCCGCCAATTCTCTTTCAACTAACCGGTCTCCTGTTTTTAACTCCCCTTCAAGAATAAGGTCTTTCAGGTGTAAGTAAGCTCTTTCCCTTATCGAGATTAGATTTTCCTCCGACCAATTGTTTGCCAATTGTCTCCCCTCTTCCAGTTATATACATATAGAAAGTATAGCTTACATATCCATGAAAAATCAATATAATAAACATCTTACTTATCTATTAAACTGGAATTCCTTTGTTAGTCTTTTTAATAAATCTGACAACTCTATCAGTCTATTGCCTTCTTCTTGATTCATTTTCACTTTCACTTGCTGTAACTCTGAAGCATTCAGCATATGCTCTGAGCTTGCATATGTTTGCTGAGAAATAGAAACAAAATTTTCTGTAGCAGCCTCCATCATCGGAAGTGTCTCAATTAGTAAAGAAAGCTGTTTTTGACTATTTTCTATTAATTCACTGACTTCTTCAATTTCTCTCATTAACACATCAAAAGATTTCCTGCTTTCTTCAACAGTTATCAGTTTCGACTCAAAATTTATGAACATTTCATCAAAATCATTTGCCGCTTTAAAAGAAATCACTTCCATTGTTTCAATTGTTTTTGAAATTTCTTTAGTAGCTAAAGATGATTGATCAGCTAATTTTCTAACCTCATGGGCTACTACAGCAAACCCTTTTCCTGCCTCACCAGCTCTTGCAGCCTCAATAGCAGCGTTAAGTGCCAATAGTTTTGTTTGCTCTGCTATTTGCTCAATAATAGTAATAATACTAGCAATCGATTGAGAATGAACCTTGACAGATCGTACGGTTTCTGAAACCTCTTTAAATTCTAATGTAAACCCTTCGATTGTACGTACCATTTCACCAATATTCCTGTCCCCATCCACCGCACTTTTATTCATACCCACTGCTTTTTGAATAATCATATTCATACGGTCACATATTTGATTAGTTGATTCTTTCATGTTCTGAAATTTATCAATACTATCCTCTGAACTTCCTGCCGTTTGTTCTGCTCCTGCTTTTACTATACGAATTGCCGCTAATAATTGCTCATTTTCTTCCATAACTTCACGAGATGTCACTTTAAGTTTTTCACCAGTTTTTGTTAAATCATTTGTTGTCGAAGCTATATTAACTAACAACCCCCGCATCTGATTTATCATAGCGTTAAAGCTTTTAACTAGTGATGTAATCTCAGGTGTTGTTGTTTTCGTTTCAACATATATCTCTAAGTTTCCTTCCCTCACCTTTTTCATCTCTTCACGCAGGTTGGAAAGTGGACGAGTTAGACTCCGTACTAATATGATAATAATAATGGAAGACACAATTAAACTAATCATTGAAACCATGATAATATCTCGTGCCATTTCATCTACATTTTGTAAATATTGTTTTTGAGGAATAGCAATCGTATATACTCCTTTTAATTCTTGTACTTCCTTAAAAGAAATAGAATACATCTCACCATTTACATTTTCATGAATAATTCCTTCTTTTTTGTTATTAATTAAATCAAGCGTGGCTTTGTCAAATGTAATAGAGGTATTGCGACTAATCAAGAAAGGTTCTGCACCTTTATCGGTAATAAGAAAATAATCTCCATACAATCCATCCTTAGCAAGGCTGGCTCCATGTTTTTTTATCATCCTATTCATTTCTGAAAAAAACTTTTGATTATCTCCTACATATAAGAGCATTAAGTTTTGTGCCAAATCATATACAGTCGTTACTTCTTTTTTCAAACGCTCTTCCATCAAATAGACCGTTGTTTCTTTTGATTTTACATATGATTTGTATGAAACAGTTGAAACAGTAGCCATTAATAAGACTAAAAACACCAATAACAGCCTAGTCTGTAATGTAAATCTAGACAATATATTATTGTATAATAATTTGATACTTATCGGCATCTTAATGATTTTGAGAAAACTACTCCTTTTGTTACGCACAAAATAACCTCTTTCTAGTTCTTTTTTCTCATTATCACAAAGTACTATTAAATTTCTGTAAAGGACTAGTAATGATTTTATTAATTTAGGTATTTTTTCTAGTGCATCCTTCCGTTCTACTAGATAGCAGACATGCATATAAATGGAACTAAAAAGGATCTGGAGGAAGAAATGTTGAAGCGTTTAGTCGGAGTAGTGATTACCCTTATTATCTTATACGCAATCTATTATGATTTAAGCCAAGGTACTCTTCCTGCTAGTATGACAAAAGAAACACCTGTTTCCAAAACTAGTACAGATTCAGAATCACCTAAGGAAAATGACCTTCCTTATTTTGAAAGAAAAGTCAAATCAGGTGACACGGTTTTATCTATTTTGGAAGAACATCTTAATCATTCCATTTCAGTTCCTATAACCGAAGTGGTTGCTGATTTTAAAGAATTAAATGATGGAATTTCTCCGCAGGAAATTCAACAAGGAAAGGTCTATAAATTCCCAAACTATCCTAAAGAACGCGAATCATAGCATATTCTGGTAAGATTCTACCTATCAACTTCCTTGTCAAGTTCGCATGTTCATTGCTACAATAAATAAAGTCCTGTAAAATGATGAGTGGAGTAATATTTTTCTGAAATGCCCCACCTTTTTATTTTCAAAGTCTTATCTACATTCATAACCAATGTATTATAGTATAAGAATGAACATTGAACACTAAAGGAGCGAATCACCATTGAGTGAAATCATACATCGTACGAAAACCCGGCCTGTAAAAGTCGGAAATTTAACCATCGGCGGAAGTAATGAGCTATTTATTCAGAGTATGACAACAACGAAGACACATGATGTGGAAGCAACGGTTGCCCAAATCCATCAACTTGAAGAGGCAGGCTGTCAAATTGTACGGGTAGCTTGCCCTGATGAAAGAGCGGCAAATGCGATCGCGGAAATTAAGAAGAGAATTAATATCCCGCTTGTTGTCGATATTCATTTTGACTATAAACTTGCTTTAAAGGCAATTGAAGGCGGCGCAGACAAAATTCGTATTAACCCTGGCAATATTGGTAAACGTGAAAAGGTTGAAGCCGTAGTAAATGCAGCCAAAGCAAAAGGAATCCCGATTCGAATTGGAGTAAACGCAGGTTCATTGGAAAAACGGATTTTAGATAAATATGGTTATCCAACTGCAGATGGTATGGTCGAAAGCGCACTCCATCACATCAAAATTCTCGAGGATTTAGATTTTCATGATATTATCGTATCCATGAAAGCCTCTGATGTTCCATTAGCTATCGAAGCATACGAAAAAGCTTCCAAAGCATTTAACTATCCGTTGCATCTTGGTATTACTGAATCCGGAACCTTATTCGCTGGTACGGTTAAAAGTGCAGCTGGATTAGGTGCCATTTTGAGTAAAGGGATTGGCAATACACTTCGTATTTCATTAAGTGCAGATCCTGTCGAAGAAGTAAAGGTTGCCAGAGAATTGTTAAAAGTATTTGGTCTTTCGTCCAATGCTGCAACACTCATTTCCTGCCCAACCTGCGGAAGAATTGAAATTGATTTAATCAGTATTGCCAATGAAGTAGAAGAATACATTCAAAAAATTAAAGCACCTATAAAAGTGGCTGTTCTTGGCTGTGCTGTTAACGGTCCTGGAGAAGCTCGTGAAGCTGATATTGGTATTGCTGGTGCTCGCGGTGAAGGACTGCTATTCCGAAAAGGAGAAATTGTCCGTAAGGTTCCAGAAGCTGACCTTTTAGATGAATTAAAAAAAGAAATCGACCAAATTGCTGAAGAATACTTTGCCAAACAAGCTGTAGAGCAAAACATATAAATGAAAATCGTTAAGAAAGAAGCCCTGTACAAGATGTACATGGCTTCTTTCTTCTATTAAGCGTAAGCGGCTAGCCGCTTATCAAAAAAACGGGAGGATGAACATACCGAGAATAAGAGAAATAGCTCCAATGGTAATGGCCCAAGTACCTGTTCTTGCTCCTCTTGCACGAGCAATAAATCCAAGTACAATACCTGCAGCTCCAAATAGAACCGGAAATACGAATAATGATAAGATTGAAAGAGCAATTGCGGCTAAACCAATTCCTGTACCGCCTTCTGCCCTTGTTTCATTCTTCTCATTTGTCCCCTGATTTAGCCTTATCGGTGCCGGAGCAGCAATTTCAGCTGCCGTTTCTTCACGATAATCTTCTGTTCCAAAATTATCTACACCATATATTTGACCGTCATTCTGTTCTTTTTGAAATTGACTTTTCTCTACATCTTTTGGGTCTAGATCTGCCACTATGATCCCCCGCTCTCTACATGACTTGTATGTCCAAGATCAAGCTTTTGGACGTCTTATCTCAGAATCCCATTAAAAAGGTTTCATTGATAAGACATTACTATTGTGTACCAATAAAAAGAGTTTCACTATAACAATGTTTGACTTCAATGGGTTTATCAGACAAAAAAAGCAAGCATCACGATAAACACGAAATGCCTGCTTCTTTTTATTATTATCTATAAACAATCTGGACAACGTCCATAAATTTCAAATTTATGACCTGAAATATCATATCCCTTTAAGTTATCTGTAAGAATGTTCATGGGACAGGTCTCAATTTCCTTTGTTTTTCCACAATCAAGACAAATAAAATGATGATGATGCTGATGATGTGAACAAGTGAGTCGAAAATGCTTTTCCCCTGAAAGTTCTGTCATTTCGACAATCCCCAGTTCAACAAATAGTGATAAATTTCGGTAAATGGTATCGAAGCTTAATCCTGGATATTGATCTTTCAGTTTATCTAATACATCCTTTGCCGTTAAATATTTATTATGATCAGCAAATAACTGAAGCATTTCCTCTCTTTTCCCTGTATGCTTATAACCCTTTTCCTTCAATAATATCATCGCTTGATCAACATTCATCTCGCTTCCCCCCTTTATACCGTACTTTTCACAATCCATCTTTTTACTAATATAGAAAAAACTAAAATAAGAATCGAAATCATTACTATTGTTCCGCCGGGTGCCAAATCAAGATAATAAGAAATGAATAATCCGCCTAAAACAGATGTTTCACCGAACAGAACAGAATAAACTATCGTCTGTTTAAAACCTTTTGCAAGACGAATGGCCGCTGCAACAGGCAGTGTCATAAGTGCTGATACAAGCAGAATTCCAACCACTCTCATAGAAGCTGCTATTACGAGAGCAACCATGACAATGAACAGTAAATGAAGACCCTTTGCGGGTAAACCAGAAGCTTTTGCATGCTCCTCATCAAATGAAATTAAAAATAATTCTTTATATAATAAGAAAATAATAGCAATAACAAATATGCTTATGATTAAAATCAGCCACAAATCAGTTCTGCTTACCGCTGAAACACTTCCAAATAAATAGCTGAAAAGATCTGTATTAAATCCATCCGCTAATGAAATAAAAATAACACTTAACCCAATACCCCCGGAAAGAATAATCGGTATAGCCAATTCCTGATAATGCTTATAAACATTTCGAAGCTTTTCAATAAACAAAGAGCCTGCAACGGAAAATAGCATTCCCATATAAATGGGATTCAACGATCCAGCAACCAAAAACTTCTTTTCAATTAAAAGACTTGCAGCTATACCTGCAAGCGTCACATGACTTAGTGCATCAGCAATTAATGAGAGCCTTCTAACGACAACAAATACACCAATTAACGGTGCAATAATTCCTATAATGGCTCCCGTTAAAAATGCATTTTGTAAAAACTCATATTGAAACATCCCGCCAATCATGAAAATTTTCCTCCATGAGTATGATTATGTTCATGACTGTGAGCATGATTATGAGATAATAAATGAAGATCATATCCATAGAATGCAGCCAATCCATTTTGATTTTGTTCTTCAAATTCATGTGTATTTCCATGAAAATGCAGATGTTTATTTAAACAAGCTACATGTGTCACTTTATCCGTTATCGTTCCAATATCATGTGTGACCAGCATTAATGTAATGCCAAGTCTTTTATTTAAATCGCCAAGCATTTCATAAAAGGAACGAACATTTTGAGCATCAACACCAACAGTTGGTTCATCAAGAATCAATAATTCGGGTCTGCTTACAAGGGATCTAGCTATAAATACCCTCTGCTGCTGCCCACCTGACAATTCACCTATATTGCGTTTTAGAAAGGGAAGTAGTCCAACGGAATCAATTGCCTCTAAAATGGTTGTCTGATCTTCCTTTTTCATATAATGAAATAAGCCAATTTTTTTCGTTAATCCGCTCTTAACTACTTCATATACTGTTGCAGGAAAACCTGTATTAAATGAATTTGCTTTTTGTGAAACAAACCCTATCCTCTCCCATTCTTTAAACCGGCCAATTTCCTTGTCGAACAATTTAATTTCTCCTTGCTGCGTTTTTATAAGCCCAAGAATGAGCTTTAACAAGGTTGATTTTCCCGAACCATTCGGCCCGACAATTCCAAGGAAAGAACCTTTTTCAACGGAAAGATTGATATTTTCTAATACATATTCCTTTTCATAGCGGTATGATAGTCCGCTTATCCTAATAATAAATTCCTTATCCATTACATCACCCGAATTCCGAAATCATTCCGATTTAGAGTATACAAGAACTGCATAAAAAAGTAAAGCTAGAATCTTCCTTGCATAAAACCTATTCAGTGTCACTCTTCATATTCCCTTTTCATATTTTATGAATGGAGGAGTGATGACATGAGGATATTCGCTAACATCATCAATCATAAAATTAATACGATAACACCAGAGGAATTATTGCGCTATGCTAATATATTTAAAATTTCAATCACTGAATCACAGGCGTCACACATTGCTAAATATCTAAGAGGCAAACAAGTGAATATATTTGATGACAGAGAAAGAGCCGTACTAATTAAGGAAATTGCAAGAACAGCAGGCGTAGAAACAGCAAAAGAGGTCAATCGGCTTCTTTTAGAGCTTATGAAATAAATAAGACCAGGCACATGGGACTCTTCAGTGTGCCTGGCTTTCTATTTTTAAGCTTCGTTTACAATGTCACGGAGTAAGTGCTCATTAAAGGTTTTGTTTCTCAGCATAGCAATTTCATGTCTATACGGCGGCTTCTTATTATCTTTATCTTCACCGACAAAAGGAGTTTCAAGAATTTTAGGTACTTCTGTTAATTGAGGGTGATGAACAACATAATTTAACGCCTGAAATCCAATATGCCCAAAACCTATATTTTCATGACGGTCTTTTCTCGCACCCTGTACATTTTTACTGTCATTAATATGAAGCACCTTTAACCGATCAATTCCTATGATATGATCAAAATCATTCAATACACCATCAAAATCCTCAACAATGTTATAACCAGCATCATGAGTGTGACAGGTATCAAAACAAACAGATAACTTATCATTATGTGTTACGCCATCGATAATCATTGCTAACTCTTCAAAAGATCGTCCACACTCAGAACCTTTTCCAGCCATGGTTTCAAGAGCAATCTGAAGCTTTTCATTACCAGTTAACACTTCATTCAATCCTTCAATAATTTTCTTAATCCCCACTTCTGCCCCTTCTTTAACATGGGCACCCGGGTGAAGCACAATCTGACCAGCCCCGATTGCCTCGGTACGTTCAATCTCAGTCCTTAGGAAGTTCACACCAAGTTCAAAGGTATCTGGGTTAACTGCATTACCAATATTAATGATATATGGGGCATGGACAATAATTTCATGTATGCCGTTTTCCTCCATATGTTTTCTTCCCGCTTCAATATTTAAATCTTCTATTTTTTTTCTTCTTGTATTTTGCGGAGCACCCGTGTAAATCATAAATGTATTCGAACCGTATGAAACAGCTTCTTCGCTTGCTGCCAACAACATTTTCTTTCCACTCATTGATACATGAGAACCAATTTTTAACATTCATTCTCTCCCCTTGTTTTTACTTTTTCTTTTGCAATCTTTTTTGTCTCTTTTTAAAGTTTTCCGTTTCATGCTGAATTTTCTTTTTATAGCCTGGCTTTACTTTCTTCGGCTTTTGGAAAAGAGATTTTGCTTTTAAATCTATCTCATCTGCTTGTTTTTTTCGATTCTTTCGTTTGTTTCTATCTTCTAATTCAACCCACTCTTTATTTTGAAAATCAACATTTTTAAATTCAATGCCCATTTTCTCTAAACGGTTTAACGCATCTTCATCAGAATCCTCATAAATCGTTAAAGCAATACCAGAATAACCGGCACGAGCGGTTCTTCCTACTCTATGGATATAAAAATCAAGGTCTGATGGCAGTTCATAGTTAATCACATGGCTGATTCCTTGAATATCAATTCCACGCGCAGCTAAATCAGTTGCAACAATGTATTGGAACTCTAAATCAACAATTTGCTTCATCATTTTTTTTCGTTCACGTGGTGCTAAATCGCCATGGATTCTTCCCACTTTTAAACCTTTGGCCATTAATCCGTCTGCAACCTCATCTGCTTTTTTCTTTGTATTTGTAAAAACAATCGCTAAATACGGATTAAAATGAAGCAATGCCTGATGAACTAACACAAGCTTGTTGCGATGCTTTGATGGCAGCAAATAATGTTCAATTTTCGCAGCAGTTACCTGCTTTGGTTCAATATGGATATATTTTGGATTCTCCAAATATTTCTTCATAAATGGCTTTAGTTTTTCCGGAATCGTTGCAGAGAAAATAAGCATTTGCAAATTCTGAGGCATCCGTGCAGCAATATAATCGACATCCACGAGAAATCCCATATCAAGCATAATATCTGCTTCATCAATCACAAGCATTGATGCAGAATGGACAACCAATGCTTGTTCTTTCACTAAGTCACTGATTCTGCCTGGAGTCCCAATCACAATTTGCGGCTGTGTCTTTAACTTTTCTATTGTTCTCTGCTTATCTGTACCGCCAATAAATAAACGTACGGATATTTCCTGCCCCTCTGGACAGTGCTGAACAATTTTTAACGTTTCCTGGTAGATTTGCGAAGCCAATTCTCTTGTAGGTGCTGTAAAAATGGCCTGAACCTCTTGACGTGTTGGATCAATACTGTGGATAACCGGAAGCACATATGCATGTGTTTTACCTGTTCCTGTTTGAGATTGACCAATTGCACTTTCTCGTTTTAATACCGTTGGGATAATTCGCTCTTGAATTTCAGTCGGCTCATAAAAGCCAAGTTCTTTTACAGCTTCTATAATAAATGGTTTCAAGTTGAAACGCTCAAATTTTGTCTCATTCATTTAATTAAACTCCTTTAAATTAAGGGCTACACATCATTCAGTATTGCCAAAATGCTGTTAAAATAGCCTATTATAACCATCATCATATTATAATCAATTTCGACAAGAATAACCACCCTTGAGTTAATAAATCAAACTCCGCATTTACCCCAAACCAAATAAGTAAATATGAATAAGATATAAGTGGTTTATAAGAACAATCGCAAATAGAATGGAGCTTAAATGATTATGTTTAAGAAGGGAGGTACTGCAATATGATGCCTAGATATCATTTTCCGCCCCAATCAGGGATGCCCCCCCACTACTTTAATCCTTACGGCAGACCACCTATGCACCATATGAGGGGTATGTATCCCCGGATGCAGCAAAGGGGAGGAATTCTGTCAAAGCTGCTGGGAAAGCAAGCGCAGACAGGCTTAAACAGCCGATCCGTACTCGGTGCATTCGGTCCTCAACCTGCTTCTGGCGGAGGGTCTTTTCTAAAAACATTGACTAACCCTTCTTCGTTAAATAGCGTATTATCCAATACACAAAAAATATTAAATACCGCCCAGCAAGTGGGTCCAGTCGTTCAACAATACGGTCCAATTGTCAAAAACCTTCCAACCTTATGGAAACTTTACCGCGGATTAAAAGACGCACCTGAATTCAATCAGTCAGATAATGAAACAAATGATACGAATAATACCGACTACCCTGCTGTCAACCCTGATATAGAGATGGAGCAGAAACCAAAATCCACTAAACAAACATCATTACCGTCTACACCGAAGTTATATATTTAAAGGATGCTGGAAACAGCATTCTTTTTTTATTGAAAGCTTTGTTAGCGAACAATATTGATAAGCCTGATTTTTGACTCATCCGTGAGAAATGTCCATTTCTCACGCCTTTCAACATAACTGAAAGGCTGTTGTATGGTTAGGAAGTGACAGGAGAAAATACATTTTCCCCTGTCACTTCCTAACCATACAGCTTTAGATGAGTCAAAAATCAACCATGTTAATAATCAAAACCTTATTGAAAAAACCAATCATCTTAAAATTATCTGTTTGATTTTGGTTTTGCTATAATAATCATTGTTTACTATAATGAATGAGAAAGAAGCTGACTGGGAGGATCGGAGATGAACGTAATAAAAATTGCTCCGCGCGGCTACTGCTATGGTGTAGTTGATGCTATGGTAATTGCCCGCAATGCGGCATTAGATAAATCATTACCACGCCCTATTTATATACTAGGAATGATTGTTCATAATAAACATATTACAGACGCATTTGAAGAGGAAGGCATCATTACATTAGATGGTAAAAACCGCAGAGAAATTCTTGAAAAGGTTGACGGAGGAACAGTTATTTTTACTGCACACGGTGTTTCACCTGAAGTCAGAGAGCTCGCTAAACAAAAGGGACTTGTTACTATTGATGCAACCTGTCCGGATGTAACGAAAACACATGACTTAATCCGGGAAAAAGAAAAAGAGGGCTACACAGTTATTTATATTGGAAAAAGAAATCATCCTGAGCCAGAAGGAGCTGTTGGAATTGCTCCACACATCGTTCATTTAGTAGAAAATGAGCAAGATGTTGAGAATCTAACACTTCACGCAGAAAGAATAATCGTGACAAATCAAACCACGATGAGTCAATGGGATGTAAAACATGTGATGGATAAAATTAAAGAGAAATATCCGCACGCAGAATTTCATAATGAAATTTGTCTTGCTACACAAATAAGACAAGAGGCAGTTGCAGATCAGGCTGGGGAAGCTGATGTCTTAATTGTTGTCGGGGATCCTCGAAGCAATAATTCAAACCGTCTTGCCCAGGTGTCAGAAGAAATTGCCCATACAAAAGCCTATCGTATTGCAGATATTACCGAACTTGACCTGGAGTGGATTAAAGATGCACAATCGGTTGCCGTTACTGCCGGCGCCTCTACTCCAACACCGATTACTAAAGAAGTCATTACCTTTTTAGAAAACTATGACCCAGCAGATTCTTCTACTTGGGTAAAAGAAAATAAAGTTCCATTAAATAAGATTCTTCCTAAGGTAAAACAAAGCTAGTTGATATAAAAAGCGGAGGTGTTCTCACTACCCCCGCTTTTATTTATCTATCAGACAAACTGAAATGGTTCTGTCCCTTTCTCTGAAGGAAAAACAGCTACATCATAGCCTTTTTCCTGACATCTATTTGTCAAGTAACGGGAAACTCCTTGTTTCATTATTTTCTCAACATTATGTCCAGGATCTATCACATTTAACCCCATCATCATAGCATCATGTGCCACATGGTAGTATAAATCACCTGTTATATAGACATCTGCTCCTTTAAATTTTGCGGATGAGATATACTTATTTCCATCTCCGCCTAGTACTGCAACTTTTTTCACTTTTTCTGATAAATCTCCAACAACACGCAGCGTTGGCACATCTAAGGCTTGTTTCACAAATTTAGCAAACTCCCCTAGTGTGGTTTCTTCAATTTCACCAATTCTGCCAAGACCTAAGACTTCACCTTTATTATCTAAATGATAAATATCATAAGCAACCTCTTCATACGGATGAGCCTTAAGCATAGCTTGGACTACTTTTCTTTCCAAATAATCCGGAAAAATGGTTTCAATTCTCTCTTCTTTTACTTCTTCAAGCTGCCCATTTTGTCCGATATGAGGATTTGCTTTATCCCCTGGGAGAAACTGCCCTATTCCAGATGAAGAATACAGACAATGACTATAGTTTCCTATTGATCCCGCTCCCGCATTGCCAATAGCCTCTTTCACTTTCCTGCTATCTTCTTTAGGCACAAAAACAACCATTTTTTTTAACTTTACTTCATAGGTGGGAGCAAGAACCTCTGTATTTGACAGCCGCAAAGCCTCAGCTAATAAATCATTGACTCCGCCCTTTGCTATATCAAGATTTGTATGGGCAGCATATACAGCAATCTCATGTTTCAACAGTTTTTCAATCATTCTGCCTGGGAGCTTGTCGGTCGTAATGGCTGCAAGCGGTCTATATATAAGCGGATGATGGGCAATAATAAGATCCACTTCTTTCTCAATCGCTTCATCAACCACTTCTTCAAGTACATCAAGAGCAATCATCACACGATATACAGGCTTATTTAAACGACCGATTTGCAATCCTATTTTATCGCCATCCATTGCCAATGCCTTTGGAGCAAACGCTTCAAACAACTGAATCATTTCGTGGCCATTAATTTTCTTCATCATTCAAAACCTCCTCTGCCATTTTTATCTTTTTCATTAGTTCTGCTTTTTTCTCTCTATTTTCAACAGAATCTGATGCCTGTTCAAGCTTTGCTAAAATCGTTAACCAATTTTTCTTTTCAGACGTCCATTTCTTATGAAAAATCTGATTTTGTTCACGCAGCAAATAAGGACCAAACAGTAAACCTTTTTCAAGATTATTTTGATATGACTTCTTTTCATTTCCCTTTTCAGCAACAAGTACTTCATAAATTTTTCCGTCTTCTTCGATAATTTCCTCCGCTATCAGCCCCCACCCATTTTCCAACAACCAGGTTCGGATAGAGATAGCACTAATATTTGGCTGAAGAATGAGTCTTTTTATCTGCGTCAGTTTTTTCTTTCCTTTTTCAAGGATGCTTGCAATTAATGACCCTCCCATTCCAGCAATTGTTATACAATCCACTTCGCCTTCTTCAATTACCTCTAAACCATCTCCTTTTCGTACAGAGATTTTTTCAGTTAATTTTTCCTCTTCCACTTGTCTTTTAGCTGACTGATAGGGACCTTCTACGACTTCTCCCGCTACTGCCCATGGTACAATGCCTTTTTGGACCGCATAGCAAGGTAAGTAAGCATGATCTGAACCGATATCAGCTATTCTGTAATCCTGAGGTATGTATTTAGCCACAGTTTCTAAACGATATGATAATTTTTCACTGTTCATTCCTTCACCACTTAACCTTCATTTAATCGTTTTACCTTAAATCTATTAAGTCTTTCCTGTTTAGTATAAAAAAAGTCCCTTGCATATGCAAAGGACAAAAAAAGATTATTTATCTGAATGCGTTTTCTTATTTTAGACCAGCTAACCATTCAGCCATTTCACCAGCTTTTTCGGCCGGTACTAAACCTGGAGGCATAGCACCTCTACCATTTGTTACAACATCTGCAATTTCTTCTTTAGACAATCTGTCACCAACACCCTTTAAAGCAGGCCCCACTCCGCCTTGATATTGATCACCGTGACAGCTTATACAGTTTTGCTTATAGATGTCCTCTGGATTTGCTGCAACTTCTTCCGTTTTTTCCTCTCCGCCGCCTTCAAGTTCTGCTGCCAACTCCTTTGAATCTCCAATACCTTTGAATGAAAGAAGAAACATGGCTAATACTCCAATAACCATAATCGTCACAAACGGTATAATCGGATTGCGCTTCATAACAATTCCCCTCCCCTATGTAGAAACTTTTTAACTAATTAATATATTTAAACAATTCCTATTTTACTAAAAAAAACATCAGAAGTAAAAGCCTTTATATCAAACTGTGTCACAATTAGTTTCTAACAAAAACAAATCTCCATCCCTCATTGGATGAAGATTTGCAAATATGATAAGAAAATTTTTTTGCTGCTTATTAACAGCCAATCGATTTGGCAATTATCATATGCTGAATTTCGGAAGTTCCTTCTCCGATTTCCGTTAATTTTGCATCACGCATATAACGTTCTACATGATAATCCTTCATATAACCGTATCCCCCATGAATTTGCACTGCCTGATCAGTGACTTCCATACAGATTTTTGAAGCATATAGTTTACACATCGCAGCTTCTTTCGTAAAAGACCTTCCAGCATCCTTCAGCCATGCTGCTTTATAAACACTAGTCCGTGCTAATTCAATTTTCATAGCCATTTCGGCCAATTTAAACTGGATAGCTTGAAAAGACGTTAATGATTGCCCAAACTGCTTTCTTTCTTTTGCATAGATTAATGCTTTTTCATATGCAGCCTGAGCAATACCGACAGCCATGGCACCAATTCCAATACGCCCGCCGTCAAGTGTCGCTAAAAATTGTTTAAATCCCTCCCCTTTTTTACCAAGCAAATTCTCTGTCGGTACATGAACATCCTGAAAAATCAGTTCAGTCGTATTTGAAGCATGCAGGCCCATTTTTTCATAATGATTCTTTATAGTAAAGCCGGGTGAATCTGTCGGTACAAGAATTGCACTTATTTCCTTTTTATCCTTCCTTGTACCTGTCACAGCAGTTATAGCTAAAAACTTTGCATAGCTTGCATTCGTAATAAAACACTTATTTCCATTTATTATATATTCACCATTTTGTTCCGCAGCCTTTGTTTCTGTTCCACCTGCATCAGAACCCGCACCTGGCTCTGTTAATCCAAATGCACCAAAACTTTCCCCAGTACAAATAGGTATTAAATACTTTTGTTTTTGCTTTTCCGTTCCAAAATAATAAATGGGCGCACCACCCAAAGATATATGGGCTGAGTAAGTGATACCCGTTGATCCGCAGGCACGGCTTAGCTCCTCTGTCACAATGGCAAAACTAATTGTATCAGCCCCGGCCCCTCCGTATTTTTCTGGAAAAGGCAGGCCCATTAAGCCAAGCTTCGATAATTTTTGAAAAACATCAAGCGGAAATTTTTTCTGACGGTCCCGTTCCAGTGAACCAGGAGCCACCTCTTCATCCGCAAATTCTTTTATCATTTTTTTAATCATTACTTGCTCTGAAGTTAAATCAAAATTCATTACCATTCCTCCAATGAAATGAATTTTAAATCTCTATTAATTTTATGTATAAACAACAGAGGTAATGATTTAAAAGAATTTATCTAAAAAGAGAGAGGCTCAATAATAAAATTCCCAGGATGCCTGACAAAGTAAAATGCAGCTGTTTAAACCTCCAGCCGCCTGCCAGCCACAATAAACAATTACATCCTAACACAGTGTATAAACCAATAACATTTTCAGGAAATATTGTTAATGCTATTTTCACAGAAGAAAACAATAAAATCAGGGCTGTCACAATTAATGGAATTTGGAATAACCCCTCTTTTTTCTTGCATATGACTGTTAAATAAATTCCAATTAAAATTAAAATGATGACTATGACCAATTGCAAAATGAGAGATAATTCAGTAAAATAAAATAAAAACAAAACAATAGGAATAAATAGAAGCACAAACAGTTCTTTTTTTAGCCATCTTGATTTTTTCTTATTTTTTTCTTGTACACCTTCTCCTTCTGTATAGATGGCCAATAGGAAATCACAATAATGTTTAGGAAGTAGATGGCTTTTCTTCCAATAGATAATTTCATTGATAATAATTTGTTTTCTGTTATCCTGCATAAGTTCACATCCTTTGTCTATAGACTACAATAGCTTCTATTACAAAAAAAATAGTTCACTTCTATTGTAAGAAGTAAACTATTTTATGGCTAGCTTATTCTAAAAAGTCTTTTAACCTTTTGCTTCTGCTAGGATGTCTCAGTTTTCTTAATGCTTTTGCTTCAATTTGACGAATACGTTCACGTGTAACTCCAAACACCTTTCCTACTTCTTCTAGTGTTCGTGTCCGACCATCGTCAAGACCAAACCGAAGACGCAATACATTTTCTTCACGATCTGTCAGCGTATCTAATACATCTTCTAGCTGCTCTTTTAAAAGTTCATATGCTGCATGTTCTGATGGAGAGGTCGCCTCATGATCTTCAATAAAATCTCCAAGATGCGAGTCATCCTCTTCTCCAATCGGTGTTTCAAGCGAAACAGGCTCTTGAGCGATTTTTAAAATTTCTCTTACTTTTTCCGGTGGCAAATCCATATCTTCACCAATTTCTTCTGGTGTTGGTTCGCGACCTAAGTCCTGCAACAACTGCCTTTGTACACGGACAAGTTTATTAATCGTTTCAACCATGTGAACCGGAATTCGAATAGTTCTTGCCTGGTCAGCAATTGCCCTTGTTATTGCTTGACGAATCCACCATGTCGCATACGTACTAAATTTAAACCCTTTTCGATAATCAAATTTTTCTACAGCCTTAATTAAGCCCATATTTCCTTCTTGGATAAGGTCTAAAAACAGCATGCCACGGCCAACATATCTTTTTGCTATACTTACAACAAGTCGAAGGTTCGCTTCTGCTAACCGTCTCTTTGCTTCTTCATCACCTTGTTCGATTCGCAATGCTAAGTTTACTTCTTCTTCAGCAGATAAAAGATCTACACGACCTATTTCCTTTAAATACATACGTACAGGGTCATTTATTTTGACTCCAGGGGGAACACTTAAATCGTTTAAATCAAATTCTTCTTCACTTTTAGATAAATCCTTAATATTCGGGTCTTCTTCCTCATTGTCTCCAACAAGCTCAACACCGTTGTCACCAAGGAGTTCATAAAATTCATCCATTTGATGGGAATCTAAATCAAATGTAGCTAATTTTTCTGCAATATCATCATAGGCAAGGACACCTGTCTTTTTTCCTAATAATGTTAACTGTTCTTTCACCTGTTCTAGGGTCAATTCTGATTCAACCTCTTTTGAACGAGCCGATTTTTCAGCCATTTGTCCCCCTCCTTCCAAAAATCAAAGAAACCATTATAAAGTTTTACGAATTTGTTGAATTTCTGCTAATAGAACGACAGCCCTGCTGATATCCTTCTGACGGTCCGCCTCTCTCAGTTCAACCTCTTTTTCCTTTATCTTTAACAATTTTTGATATTTCAACACCTGTTTGATATAATCATTTAATTCCTGATCTGAAATTTCTTCATTTATCGGCATCATTTCAATGTCAACTATAATTCTTCTCAGCTTCTCGTCATTGATATAATCCAGAAATGAATTGAAATCTGGTTGATGATTCTTTTCATAAAAACCATATAAATAGGTTATGATTGCTTGGTGTTCATCAATATTAAAAGTATTCCCCTTCATTAGTTCTTGTACCTTGTAGGTTATATCGATACTTCGCATCATATGTGCTATCAGAAATCTTTCCGCATTATGATAAGCAGGTTTAATTCGTTCTGCTTTCCTTGGTACGACAGGCGGTGATTGAATCATCCTTTTCTGATGATGATGCTCTTTTTGATGGGTACCTTTGGAATACTGTCTTTCTTGCTCTTTTAACGCATCAAGGGAAAGATTAAATTCTTCTGCCAACTGGCGTATATAGAAATCTTTTTCAACAAGATTCTCAAGATGACTGACTTCCTGTAATACTTTTTCTATATAAAGGAGTCTATCTCCTTCATTTTGCAGATTTTTCCCTTTGCGGTAATAGAGCATTTTAAAGCTCATAAAAGTCATGTTCGAATGAATAATATCATTACGGAATTTTTCTGCTCCGTACTTTTTGACATAATCATCAGGATCCATACCATCCGGCATGGTTGCTACATTCACTTGCAAATTCGCTTCTTGAAGCATGTTTCCTGCCCTGAACGCAGCCTCAATTCCAGCTGAATCTGAATCATAGCAAATCGTTAGGCTTTGAACATTTTTCTTTAAAATAGATACATGTTCTTCTGTTAAAGATGTTCCCATTGTGGCTATACCGTTTAAAACACCAGATCGATCCGCAGCAATGACGTCTGCGAACCCTTCAAACAAAATGGCTTGCTGCAGTTTCCTCATTGTAGGTCTTGCTAGATGGTAATTGTATAAAGTTTTACTTTTATTAAAAATTGCTGTTTCGGGACTGTTTAAATATTTGGGTGATTGTGCCCCTAAAGATCTCCCGGAAAAAGCAATCGTTTCACCATGTCTGTCAGCAATTGGAAACATAATCCGATCCCGAAACCGGTCAAAATAGCTTCCATCCTGCTCCTTTTTAATAATCAGTCCTGCCTTTTCCAACAACGCGGGTTGAAAATTTTTATTGGTCAGAAATTTATAATCAAAATCCCAGGAATCTAAAGCATATCCAATTTGAAACCTTTCGATTGACTCCAAGTCAAAACCTCGCTTGAGTAAATATTCAAGCGCATGCTGACCTTCTTTTGTGTTTACAAGCAAATGATGATAAAATTTACGTAATAAATTATGCGCTTCTATCATTTGCTTCCCTTCATCGGAAAGGTAATTGGGTTTACTTACTCCCGTTATGTTCATTTCTAGTTCAATATTTGCATGTTGCGCAAGTTTAACTGCTGCTTCCTGAAAAGAAAGACCTTCCATTTGCATTAAGAATGAAAATACATTTCCTCCTGCACCGCAACCAAAGCAATGATAAACTTGTTTATCAACCGAAACAGAAAATGATGGGGAATTTTCATTATGAAAAGGACAGAGACCTATATAATTTCGACCCTGTTTTTTTAACTGTACAAACTCGCTGATGACATCCACAATATCTGATGCCTGCCTAATTTGATTAAGCTTTTCTTCGGCAATTCGATCTGACATGTGAACACCTCCATTTACTTTATGAGGTATTCGTCAAAAATTATCAAATTCCTGCAATTTTAGACAAAATTTTCGATAATTCTTTAATAAAATTAATTCAATCCTCATTTCGGACCTTTTCCATGAATACCTCTTATTCGAGTTGATAAATACCACATAGCCATTTTCATCAGCCGTTTCGACAATTTCTTGTTTAACAGAACAAGAATCAGCAGTAATGAAAATGACTGATTTACCTAATGTACTAATTATTCTACATTACTCCTCATATTCCTTCTTTCAGGGAATAACTTTTCTAACGATAATTTGTCGAATTTTTTAAGGCTGCAGACTTGACTTCTCACCCTAAATAGTTTATTCCTTGAAGTGAAAGTCTAAACCTAAATCTGATACATTTTTATCACAATTTTTTATTATAGTATAAAAACTCTATAATTGCATTAGTTTTTTATAAAAAGCTTAACGCACACACATGTTTTTTTACTGTATTTATATATTTGCAAATGCTAAACAACAAAAATAGCACATAAGGAATATGTGCTACTAAGAACGATTATTTTTTTGGTACATATTATGAATAATATTAGCAGTTTCTTCTACTGCTTTATTTGTTACATCAATAACGGGACAGCCAAGTTGATCTACCAGCTTTTCAAAATAATGTAACTCGTCCATAATTCTATCTATTTTTGCATATGTTGCATTGTCATTTAATCCTAAAGACCGCAATCGTTCTCTGCGAATTCCATTTAATTTATCCGGACTAATTTTTAATCCAAAACATTTTGTTGGAGAGATTTTAAATAACTCATCAGGAGGATCAACTTCTGGAACAATCGGAACATTAGCTACCTTTAATCTTTTATGAGCTAAATATTGTGATAAAGGGGTCTTTGATGTCCTTGAAACACCGACAAGAACTAAATCCGCTTTCATAATCCCTCTTGGGTCCCGGCCATCATCATATTTGACTGCAAACTCTATGGCTTCCACCTTTTTGAAATACTCCTCGTCCAACTTATGGATAAGACCAGGCTCATATAAAGGTGTTTTTCCAGTCAACAATTGAATCTGTTCGATTAGAGGACCCAAAATATCGTAAGCCACAATTCCTGCCTTTGCAGCGGCCTCCCGCATATATTTACGAACTCCCGGTCTGACCAATGTAAAGACAATCATCCCATTTTCACATTTCGTTAAAGAAATAACATCGTCAAGATTTGATTCATCTTCCACAAATGGAAAACGTTTAATTCTGATATCACTGCCATTAAATTGACTAAGTGCAGCTTTTGTGACGAGTTCAGCCGTTTCTCCCACTGAGTCGGAAACCACATAGATGACCGGCATTTTGCTCATCCATTTCTCATCCCCTCTTATATAGCAATAGGTATAGTATTGCCTACCTATCCTCAGCTAAAGCAACCAATGCTCTGGCAATATTTGTTTTCGTCACTCTTCCTACAACTTCAAACCCATTGGCCGTCTCTTTTACAACAGGCATGGCATCAATTTGTCTTTCAATTAATGTCTTGGCTACATCAATTAATAAATCTTCACGGGTACACATGGCAATATTCGGCATTCTTGTCATGATGATATTAACCGGCAGGCCTGATAATTCCTGTTTTCCAAGACTTGCCCGTAATAAATCCTTCCTCGACAATACCCCAACCAACAGCGACTGTTGATCCACTACAAATAATGTACCAACATCTTCTAGAAACATCGTAACAATAGCATCATATACAGAAACATTCTCATTGATAACAACCGGAATAGATTGATAATCCTTTACATACAACTTGTTTAAATTCTCTGTAAGAAGCTGTACTCCGGTTTTTCCGGTATAGAAATAACCAACACGAGGTCTTGCATCTAAATAACCTGCCATAGTCAATATGGCAAGATCGGGTCTTAACGTTGCTCTAGTTAGATTTAATTGATCCGCAATATTTTCCCCAGTAATTGGACCATTTTCTTTAACTATTTCTAATATTTGTTCTTGACGTTTATTAAGTTCTATTGTTAACACCACCTATCATACACAATTAATCCATGAATAATGTTATACTATTACATAATTATTATATACTATTTTCGATAAATGAAAAGCCATCTATCCTCTTCACAATAAATGTTATACTAATTAATATATGTAAAATGACAAAAGAGCCTGTTTCAAATAGGCTCTCTGTCTGCTTTCTTTCAACTTGTCCCAAAAAGAAAATCTATTACTTCACAATAATTTCATTTACGTTTGCAAATTTTTTAATAAGCATCGAAAGTTTCACCATCTGGCTGAGACGATTTTGTTTTACGGCTGCATCATCTGCCATAATCATCGTACGATCAAAGTATTGATTGATTTCAGATTTTAATGAAACAAGTAAATCATAGTATTCAGATTCTGTCACGCTTCCTTCTAATTGCGCCTTTACAGTCTGGTATTTTTCGTAAAGTTTATGTTCATCATTATTCTCAAAAAGGGATTCTTGGATTTCACTGATTCCCTCAGCCTTTGAAGCAATATTTAATACCCGGCTTAACGCCTCCATGTTTTCTTTAAAATCAGCTTCTGTTCTCTTTTCCTCAAGTACTTGGGCTCTTGTAATAAGCGAGCTTACCACGCCAATATTATTTCCTAGTACTGCATCAATTAAATCATAACGGATGCCTTTTTCTTGCATCAAATGTTTTAAGCGAAGTTTAAAGAAAGAGATTAATTCTTGTTTAATGCTTTCAAGTCCTTCTTTTAATACCCCGTCACTTTCAAGTAATGATAATGATTGAGATAGAATTTCTTCAAGGTCAATCTGCCAATTTTTGTGGAGAAGGATTTGAACAACACCAGTTGCCTGTCTTCTCAATGCATATGGATCTTGTGACCCGCTTGGAATTAAGCCGATTGCAAAAAAGGATGAAATTGTGTCCACTTTTTCAGCAATAGATAAAACGGCTCCAACCTCTGTAGAAGGTACGCTATCTTCAGCATTACGAGGCATATAATGTTCATTAATTGCAATAGAAACCGCTTCAGCTTCACCTTTTTGACGAGCATATTTTTCCCCCATAAAACCTTGTAATTCAGGGAATTCATATACCATGTTGGTTACTAAATCGAATTTGCAAATTTCAGCTGCGCGACTAGCATTTTCTTTTTGTTCTGCTGAAAAATCAAGCTTGCTACTAAGAATATTCGTTAAACGCTGCACACGTGCAGTTTTTTCAGATAGTGTACCAATCTCTTCATGGTAAACAATTGACTTCAATTTATTTAACGCATGATCAATTGCCATTTTTTGATCTTCGCGATAAAAGAACGCGGCATCAGAGAGTCTTGCACGAAGGACTTTTTCATTTCCTTTAGCCACGTTTTCCAAGAAATCAGCTCCGCCGTTACGAACCGTCACAAAATACGGCAGCAGTTCGCCTGTTTTTGATTTAACGGGAAAATAGCGTTGATGCTCCTTCATGGACGTAATCAGCACTTCTTCAGGAAGTTCTAAGTATTCTTGTTCAAATGTTCCATATAGTGCAGTTGGGTACTCTACGAGATTATTAACTTCTTCAAGCAGACCTTGATCAACAGGGATTTCCCAGTTATTCTCCTCTTCAAGCTTTTTCAACTGTTCAAGGATGGTATTTTTCCGTTTTAAAGGGTCAACTACTACATATTGCTTAGCCATTTCCTGTTCATAAGCTTGAGGTTCTGTAAATTCAAGCTCACTTCCAAGAAAGCGGTGCCCTTGACTGTGGCGTGCCGTTTCAACATTTGTAATGGTAAATGGAATAACCTCTTGACCAAACAAGGCAGTAATCCATTTGATTGGTCTAATATATCGAAGATCATTATCCGCCCAGCGCATATTTTTAGGAAAAGTTAAACTTACAATAATATCCTTTAATTCAGGCAATAAAGCAAAGGTTTCTTGCCCTTCCACAAACTTTTTGACATGTGCATATTCGACTCCATTTATTTCTTTGAAATAAATATCATCAACCGTCATACCTTGTCCGCGGCTGAATCCAATTGCAGCTTTTGTCCATTCACCTGCTTCATTTTGGGCAATTTTTCTCGCCGGTCCCTTTGCTTCCTCATGAATATCTGCCTGTGCCTCTGCTACAGCCTTAACAAGAACAGTCAAACGTCGCGGCGTTGAGAATGCCTGCAATTCCCCATATTGAATTTGCTTTGCTTCGAGCCATGTTTTTACTTTATCAGCCAACTGATTCATAGAATTTGTTACAAAACGAGCTGGCAGTTCTTCTAAACCAATTTCGAGCAAAATATCTTTAGTCACGACTCTTTTCCTCCTTTGCCATTAAGATTGGAAAACCAAGCTTTTCTCGTTCGTCATAAAAGGTTTTAGCAATTTTACGAGCTAGATTGCGGCAGCGTGCCAAATAACCCGTTCTTTCTGTCACAGAAATAGCACCTCTTGCATCAAGTAAATTAAATGTGTGGGAGCATTTTAGTACATAGTCATAGGCTGGATGTACAAGGCCTTCTTCCATTTGTCTATGAGCTTCTTTTTCATAAATATTAAATAAATTAAATAACATTTCTTGATCAGATGTTTCAAACGTATATTTTGAATGCTCATACTCGGGCTGACCAAATATATCACGAACCGTAAACCCATCAGTCCATTCAAGGTCAAATACATTCTCCTTATCTTGTATGTAAGATGCAAGACGTTCAATGCCATACGTGATTTCAACTGACACAGGTTTGCAGTCGAGGCCTCCTACTTGCTGGAAATAAGTAAATTGTGTTATTTCCATTCCATCTAGCCATACCTCCCAGCCTAGTCCAGCACATCCAAGTGATGGATTTTCCCAGTTGTCCTCTACAAAACGAATATCATGCTTTAAAGGATCAATGCCAAGAGCCTTCAAGGAATCTAAATAAAGTTCTTGAATATTATCGGGTGACGGCTTCATAATTACTTGATATTGATGATGCTGGTAAAGACGATTTGGATTTTCGCCATATCGACCGTCAGCTGGGCGGCGTGATGGTTCCACATATGCGACATTCCAAGGTTCAGGACCAATTGCACGCAGGAACGTATATGGACTCATCGTACCTGCTCCTTTTTCTACATCATATGCATTCATTAGTATACACCCTTGTTCAGACCAATGCTTTTGCAACGTTAATATCATGTTTTGAATATTCATTGGACACCTCCAAAAATTTTGATTTTTTATCAACAAGAACAGGCTGGAGCCAGCCAACACAAAAAACTCCCGTCCCTATGCTGATAAATAGCATAGGGACGAGAGTTTTACCCGCGGTTCCACCCTATTTGCTTACCTTACGACAAGCCACTTTTATTTGCGTCAAAAGACACATCATGTTGCTCAGGAATGCCCTTCCTTAACCTTCTATATTCGGCTTGCACTGTCCCGAATTCGCTTAAATAGAGGAGAGTTAAGTACTCCTTTCCTTCACTGCAACTTATTTATGATGATTTTCTAAATTGAATCATAGCGGAAACAAAATCAGTTGTCAACTTTCAAACGGTCAAGCTGATCAAGAAATTTTTTTGATTTAAGATACAAGCCGGAGTATTCTTCATAATAACTATCAATTACCATCTTTAATTCCTTTTTTGTTTCGGGTTTGACAGAGATATTTCCCAACCTGTTAATATCTAAATAATAAAAGGTTAAGAGAAGTTTCACTGTTGTTGCAGCAATTTTGAAATGGTAAGGATCCTTTTCAAGACAACGGTGACAAAGGATTCCCCCTTCCCTTATAGAAAAGGAAAAATTACCTTCCTTACTGCCACAAATTACACAGTGATTTAATATTGGATATAGTCCTATGCTGTTTAACATTTTCATTTCATAGATATTCTTAATAATCTCTGGATCATAGCCTTCATTAATAAAGTTCAAGACTTGATACAAAAGCTCAAATAGAAATGGATTTGTCTTCTTTTCCTCGGTACATTTATCCGTTAACTCCACTATAAAACTAGCATATGCAGTGAGAAAAATATCTTCTTTAATAGAACGTAATGAAGTAATTATCTCACCCTGCTGAAGACTTCCTAAACCACGGCCTTGCTGCACCAAAAAATATCCATATGTAAAAGGCTGGGTGATGGCAGCCAGCCTGCTTTTGGGTTTCTTGGCTCCATTTGCCATCACGCCAAATTTCCCCCATTCACGTGTATAGAGAGTTACAATTTTATTTGTTTCACCATAATCAGTTGTTCGAAGAACAATCCCTTCGCATTTTTGCAGCATCCGTACACCATCCAATAAGGAACAAATCTACATAATTGGAAAATCTAATTCAACTAGCTCTTCGTCCTGACTTCCGGGTATTTCTTGATTCTCCTTTTCTAACTCTTTGAAAAGAAGATATGTGTCAATATTACCTGTTTGCGAAAAAACTTTCCAAGTAAAATCTAACATTGAAATCCCACCTTTCAATTGTTGGACTAGCTATTCTTTTTTTATTCCAATCCTTATATTTATAGTTACCTGTCTGTCCTAAGATCATAAGACGAAAATTTTGTAAATCAATAGGATAAATATTCCAAGGAATCAGGTAATCATTTAGTTAGGGCTCATTTATTCGTTCATTTAAAAGACTTTTTATGACTGGATTTAATATTCATCTTCCCTGAATCCATAATCACGAAGCTGTGAAGCTTTATTTCGCCAGTCCTTTTGAACTTTCACCCATAACTCTAAAAACACTTTTGTTCCTAATAAATTTTCAATATCGACTCTTGCCCGTTTTCCAATTTCTTTCAACATTTTTCCTTGCTTCCCAATAACAATTCCTTTTTGTGAATCTCGTTCAACGATAATTGTAGCCATAACATGAACAAGATCCTGATCTTGTTTTCGCTCCATTTTTTCAATCACAACAGCCAAGGAATGAGGAATCTCTTCTCTAGTAAGATGCAAAGCTTTTTCCCTTATAAGCTCAGCTACAATAAACCTTTCAGGATGGTCTGTAACTTGGTCAGCCGGATAATACATCGGACCTTCAGGTAGATAAGTCTTTACCTGTTCTAATAATGTTTCAACATTATTTCCTTCAAGAGCTGAAATAGGAATAATTTCAGCAAATGGATATTTTTCTTTATATGTTTCAATCACTGTTAATAGCTTGTCAGGATGAATGCGATCAATTTTATTAATAATTAAAAATATTGGCGTTTTTACGGATTGAAATTTTTCTATAATAAATTCCTCACCGCGTCCAAATCCTTCTTCCGCATTTACCATAAAAAGTATGAGGTCTACTTCCTTAAGCGTATTTTGAGCTACCTTCATCATAAAATCGCCTAATTTATGCTTTGGCTTATGAATTCCAGGTGTATCAATAAAAATATATTGAGTATCACTTGTTGTCAAAACACCTTGAACTTTATTTCTTGTTGTCTGAGGTTTATCACTCATAATAGCAATTTTTTGACCAATAACCCGATTAATAAAAGTGGATTTCCCTACATTTGGTCTTCCAATGATAGATATAAATCCTGATTTAAATACTGGTTGTTTCATTTCTTTATTCATGTAAATCCTCCGAAGAAATTGCTCCTGTCAACAGTTCCGCAACATTTATTCTTTCTTTGATTAAATCCTCAATCTTCACCTATACCAACCTTTCCTTTGAAGACCGCCGCTTCATTTTATTTTACCCTATTTAATTTAAAATTTCATTGTTTATCAGGAATTCACAACTTTATTTTTTAGAATTTTCAAAAAATAATTCAATAGCCCCATTTTACATTTATACGTAAAAAAAACACGGACACTTATCAAAAATTAGTTTGATGGCCCGTGTTAGAACATCTTTGGTAAAAAAATGATGCAACCAATCATAACAGACATAACAGCATAAATCAACACCGCTCCGGCAGCAATATCCTTCGCCTGTTTGGCAAGTGGATGACGCTCCGATGTTACAAGATCTACCACTCTCTCAACTGCTGTATTCATTAGCTCAAATGAAATCATCCCGCCTATTGCAAAAATAATCAAGAGCCACTCAAAACTTGAAACATTATACAGAACTCCAAGAATAATGACAGCAAGAGCTACTGCCAGATGGATTTTTATATTGCGTTCATATTTTAATGAATGGACAATTCCTTCAATGGCAAAAGCGAATGATCTCACAAGCCCCCATCGTCTTCTACCTTTGAAGTCCGAATTCATCTAAAATATCCTTTTGTCTTGAGAACATCTTTTTCTCATCTTCTTCGGTTTCATGATCATACCCCAAAAGATGCAGAAATCCATGTACAGCTAAAAATCCAAGTTCCCGAATAAATGAATGACCATATTCATCTGCTTGTTCGCTTGCCTTTGCTAATGAAATAATGATATCCCCCAGGACTCGCGGCATATCGCCTCCGACTAGCGGAATTTCACCTTCACCAAGCTCCTCCATCGCAAATGAAATAACATCTGTCGGGCGATCCTTATCCCTATACTCACGGTTAATTTCTTGTATTCGTTCATTTGTTACAAAGGTAACCGACAGCTCACTGTTCTCTTCAATATTTTCCTTTTCAGCTGTAAACATTAACAGCTTCTCGACCATATCTAAGTCCTTTTCAGATAACTCATTTGTTTCGTCAATAAAATCAATTATGATACTCATGCATGCTTCACCTTCTGCTTTGTCATTTCCGGATATTCAATCCTTGAGTGGAAGATTCCATTAAGTGTTTCACATAATGCGTTAGCGACCTTATCCAACTCCTTTAATGTTAAATCACATTCATTAAACTGGTTATCCTGAAGTCTGTCAGAAATAATTTTCCTGACAAGTTCTTCAATTTGTTCAGGGGTTGGCTGTGACATTGAGCGTACAGCGGCCTCAACACTATCAGCAATCCCCACAATAGCCGACTCCTTCGTCTGAGCCTTTGGCCCGGGATACCGATATTCCTCTTCATCAACCTCAACACCGCTTTGCTTTACCTTATGATAAAAATACTTTAATAAAGTTGTTCCATGGTGCTGTTCTGCAATATCAATTATTTCCTTCGGCATATGATGAGTCTTTAGCATTTCAGCACCATCGGTTGCATGTGCAATGATAATATTCTTACTCATATTTGGCGGTATACGGTCATGTGGATTTTCAATATTTAACTGATTCTCGATAAAAAACTGCGGTCTTTTTGTTTTGCCAATATCATGGTAATAGGCCCCCACTCTTGCAAGCAGTCCATTCGCACCGATTGTTTCACAGGCACTTTCAGCTAAGTTAGCAACCATTACACTATGATGGTAAGTGCCCGGTGTTTCTGTAAGAATCTTTTTTAATAAAGGGTGATTAGGATTCGAAAGCTCAATTAATCTCATTGTTGACAATATCCCAAAACCCGCCTCCAAGAATGGAAGTAAACCAATTGTCAATACGGCAGATAAAATGCCAGACATGAAGCCAATAACGACTATTATAATATAATCCTGGATATCGTACTGTCCATTTCTTAAAAACACAAGAGATAACATGACAACTACATTAGCAGCTGCCACAAATAATCCTGCTTTAAAGATATTTGAGCGCCGTTGATTGCTTAAAAACATGATGCCTGCCAAACCGCTGCAAAGAATATAGATACCGGTTGATGTATTTAGGGAACCTGTTACTCCTTCATTAAACATAATACTTCCACAAATGGCCATAATGATAGTAATAACGATAGCCAATTTTTCATCAATCAATATTTTTATCAGCAATGCACTCATGGCCGCAGGGAAAATAAAAGCAATATCAGCAAACTCTAGAACATGAAGTAAACTAACCATTTTCATTAGAAAAATTGATAGTATAAAAATCAAACTAAACAGTAGCAAATAGGTTTGTTTTTGCTCTTTATTTTCCTCTAGATGATAGAAATAAAAATATAATGCTGTTAAGAAAACCATAATAAGAAGGGCAAGCCCAATAAATGGTGCGTTTGATCGATTATTATCAAGCAAACCGGCAAGACCTAATTGACGATAAACATCCCGATTTATTAATTGATTTTCTTCAACGATTATTTGACCTTCTAAAATTTTAACTGGTTCAACATTTTCTACTGCCTGTTGACGCATTTCTTCTGTTGCATCCGGATCATAAAACTCATTTGGAATAATAGCATATCTTCCAAGCTGAATGGCAGCATTTTTTAAATCAAGATTTAAATCAGTATATTTTAATTCTTCCTCCAGCTTTTTCTTTGCATTTTCGACTTCATGTGTTGGAATCCGATTATTCATAATCATATTGATTGCTGTAATCGAAAGATCTCTTGCAATAATTAACTCATCATTTGCAGATACAACTAGGCTGGTTAACACCGAATCAGGTATATCCTTTGTTACATCGTCTGTTAACTTTTCTTTCACTCTCTTTAATTTTACTTCTTTAGACGGCGAGTTCCCCTCATGCATTCCCTCTTTTTGCTCATTTTTTATTTCTTTATTTACTTCTACAGCAGAATCAAATATGGATGTAATAAGATCAATACGGTTCTCCGAAATAGATTTATTTAATACATAAACATCTTGAACCTGCTCTTCTGCTTCTTTTTTCTTCGCCTTTGTACTTTCTTTATCCTCAATCGTTAGTGGAGACCTAATGGTCTGATTTGCTATGGAAAATAAACGAATATCTAATTTTTCAGGTTTAACATTGCTATACATAGATAGGTAAAGGACAACTCCCAGTAATACAAATAAGAGGATCCGGAAAAACTTTATATTTAACAATCTTCTGATTTTGATTAAGTACTGTTGCATTGTTTTCTTTGTTCCTCCTTTGCATTGAAAAGCGCAAGAGCCTTGTTCAGCCTCAGGCATAGCATAAGACAAGCCTGCCGGAAAGATGTTCTTTACCTTTCAGGAAGGATTGGCTAGACCAAAGAGGGGCGAGGCGCTGGAGCTAAATCACATCCATTATTATCTATGCCTATGTAAAAATCATAACAGTTTTTTACTCCTCTTTCATCTATTTCTAAAATCATAGAAAATAAACTATGGATTATTACTCATTTTATCCATTATTTTCTTACTCATAAGTTATATCCATTATTTTATTGTTTTCTAATGGAAAAAATAGCCGTCCGGTAATCCGAACGGCATGTTTGAGATGCGGTCTTTCCTGTTAATAAATATTATTCTTTTGTTTCATATGCTTGAATGATTTTTGCAACCAGCGGGTGACGAACAACATCACTTTGTTCAAGATAAATAAATTGCAGACCTGGTATATCTGGAAGTACTTCTTCAGCTATCTTCAATCCGGAATTTACTCCTTTTGGAAGATCAATCTGCGTTTTATCACCGGTAATCACCATTTTCGAACCAAACCCAAGCCGGGTTAAGAACATCTTCATTTGTGCCATTGTTGTATTTTGTGCTTCATCTAAAATGACGTAGGCGTCATCTAGCGTTCTTCCTCTCATATAGGCAAGAGGTGCAATTTCAATAATTCCCCGCTCCATTAACCGTTGCGTATGCTCAGTGCCAAGAACATCATGCAGGGCGTCATATAGCGGTCTTAAATATGGATCCACTTTTTCTTTTAAATCACCAGGCAGAAAGCCTAGGCTTTCACCAGCTTCTACTGCAGGGCGGGTGAGGATAATTCTTTTCACCTGTCCGCTTTTTAAAGCATTCACAGCCATAACAACAGCTAAATAGGTTTTCCCAGTTCCAGCTGGGCCAATACCAAAGACAAGATCCTTTTTCTTCATAGCAGAAATATAATGGCGCTGTCCAATGGTTTTTACTCGTATCGATTTACCTTTAGCATTTTTGGCTATTTCTTCATCAAATAAATCTTTAAAATAATCTAAAGTTCCTTTTTTGGCCATTTGTATCGCATATGTGACATCCCTCTGACTGATGGTAATTCCTTTACGAATTACATGCAATAAAGCGTCAAGGATATTACCTACGAGCTCAACATGTTCAAGATTACCGGAAACATAAACCGTTTCGCCTCTTGTAATGATAGAAACATCGAGTTCTTGTTCTAATACTTTAAGATTCGCATCTGCATTCCCAATTAAAGTAATTGCTTCATTTGAATTCTTTAATTGAACATTCATCGTTTTTAAATCTTCTGTCATTCTGTCTCTCCTTGGATAATTGGTTGTCCTTCTGCTATATTTTCAACAATTTGGAAATGTATTGCTATTGATACTTTACCATTGTCTATAGATTGGTGCAAAATTTTCTCCCCTTTGATTTTAGCTTCTTCAGATAATCGGCTTTTTATATCTAATTTAGCCATTTCTTTTGCAACTTGAAAAGCTTCTTCCTTCGAATAAATTCTAGTTTCTACTTCCTTATCACGATGAGTCTCATGAATATATGATAATGGAAGCTCCCATTTTAAAAATTGAATCGTTTTTTCTGTTGCCTCTGTTTCGTATTCTTTATACTCAATTTGACCAAAACCCCAAATAGGAATTTTGAGATTTGCTATTTTCAGATAGTGTTTTTGTTTCTCATTCCCATTAAATACTTGAAAGGTGCTTTTTAATGGAAGCTCGACATCTGACCTATACCAAGTTTCTCCCCAAATCTCACCTTTAGCAGGAACTTGAACATTCTGTCCTTCTTTCCCAATTAACCCTGAAACAAGCAGCTGTCCTTCTTCTACACTATCGTGAATATTTACAACAGCCTGCCCCTCTTCTACAAACATGTCCACAATGACGGCCTTTTTCTTCGCAACCAAATTTTGCGGGCTTAAATATTCAGGCTGTTTTGGTTCATTTTTCTCAACTACTTGAAGATGATAGGTTGTCCCTTGTAATTCAACACCAACCCATGTAATTTCCTCTACATTATTTGTTAATTGGCGCTGAATGGATTCAACATTATCAACAAAAAGTTGAAGTTTTCCGACCTTAACACCCATTTTATCTAATTCTTTATAAATCTTATATTCCGTTGCCGGATCGGCCCCTTTGACTTGTATTCCCCAAATCATATTAGACAGAAGCAAAATAACAAAGACAAAGAGTATGGAACCAATAAGAAATCCACTGTTTTTCAGAAGTCTTAGCAGCAGGAATGGAAATCCTTCTCTTTTATAGAAGGTCACTTTACAGCCACTGCCTCTTACATATTTTCTAAACTTCTTCACATCACTTAATTTCATCTTAAATGTAATGGATTCAACACCTTGACGCCTAACTTGCCATATAAATAAACCATTTCGAATTAGATTATTTATTAATCGTTCAAGACCTTTACCTCTTATTTTTACCGTGATGATCCCAGAAAAAAAAATGATCCATCGGTTCTTCATGCCTGTCCTCCCTAAAATTTACTTGCGGTAAAGGAGGCACTAGACAGGTGCCCCCGCTCTCTTTCCATACGTTCCGCCTTTTCTTATCCAACTGCGGGCTCAAGGTCTTAAGCTAGTCATAGCTGAGCAAGCGCCTCCGCTAGGCCCACAGAATGTGGCGTTCTTAGTCTGCGTTCCTTATTCTTGCAAATAAATAACTTGATCTATTTTTCCTTCCAATAATATTTCTTCGGGCATAATCGCCTTGATGACAAACGCTTTTCCTTTTATTAATAGCTGCCCTTGTTTTAAAAGCAGTCTAAGCTCTTTATCTGAGAAAGCAATTAATCCACGATGGTTTTCAATATATATATGTATATGTCCAATCATCGTTATGCGGGGTAGATCCATCATGACATCCTGAGGAAGCTCCATATTTTTTGTTACCCAATTGCGGAGGTATTGTCCCCACTTTTTCGCCATAAAAAAAGAACCCCCTTTCATCTCATATGTATGAAATGAAACAGAGTTCTAGCACCTTTTTTTGTTACAGGGACTAACTTCAAGCCCGCCGTTTTCGATATGGATTTTTCGCACGGGGTGGACCCAGTATTTCAGACCAGACAACAGCATCTATAAGAGTCGATTCATCCAATTTCATGCTGTTATCCTTTTTCTCTGTCCCCATTGTTTGCTTGTCAGGTCCCTGTGATATTCCTGTCGTTATTGATTCTATTTTCCCCTTCACATCAGACTTTTGCTTTAATGTTTCTATTAATTGGGCAGCCTCATCCTGTTTTTCCTGGTACATTTCTTCCGTCTTTTTCGCAGGCACCGGATGCTCTTCAGAAAGATGACGTGTTACTTCTTTGAAGATTTCTTTCATCTCATCCATGCGGTTGCTTGGCCTTTCGGGTTTGCTTGCAGATGTGTGACTAGTGCCCCGCTTCCTGTCATTCTCTGGCTTTTTCTTATTTTTAAACATGGAGGATAGTGCTGCAATTAAAATAATGATAATAAAAGGATTGTCAAAGAGAATTTCCAATTGCGAAACCTCCTTTCTGCTGATTCATTAACGTCTGTCCTATTCCTTTTTATTTTTACTTTCTTTAGGACCGGACATTTTTCCAATTGATTCCCTCATATCCGTATCAGCAGTGATGTTCTGCAAATTCATATAATCCATAACCCCTAAATTACCCGAACGAAGTGCTTCTGCCATTGCAAGAGGAACAGTTGCTTCAGATTCAACAACCTTAGCCCTCATCTCTTCTACGCGAGCCCTCATTTCCTGTTCCTTCGCGACTGCCATTGCCCGACGTTCTTCCGCTTTTGCTTGGGCAATATTTTTATCGGCATCAGCTTGCTCCATTTGCAGATGAGCTCCAATATTTTTACCGATATCAACATCTGCAATATCAATGGATAATATTTCAAACGCTGTTCCTGAATCTAACCCTTTTGCTAGAACAGTTTGGGAAATCATATCAGGATTTTCTAATACTTTCGTATGATGTTCCGATGAACCGATAGTCGAGATAACCCCTTCACCCACACGGGCAATAATCGTTTCTTCCCCTGCACCGCCGACAAGCCGATCGATGTTTGCTCGTACAGTAATTCTTGCTTTTGCTTTTACTTCAATCCCATTCATGGCCATACCGGCAATAAACGGAGTTTCAATCACTTTTGGATTAACACTCATTTGTACTGCTTCTAATACATCCCTTCCTGCTAAATCAATCGCAGCACAACGTTCAAACAGTAGCTCAATATTAGCACGGTGTGCCGCAATTAAGGCATTAACCACTCTGTCAACATTTCCTCCTGCTAAATAATGACTTTCGAGTTGATTGGTTGTCACATTAATTCCGGCCTTATGCGCTTTAATTAGTGGGTTAATAACCCTGCTCGGAATAACCCGTCTTAACCTCATTCCAATGAGGGTAAAAATACTTACTTTAACGCCAGCAGCAAGGGCTGATATCCACAGCATAACAGGAACAAATGTAAATAATACCGCTAATAAAATAACCCCTACTACAACAGCTACAATCATAAATGCAAATCCAGCTGAAATTGCCATAATACTCCTCCTTTTTATTCTTCTTTATTCACTAATTCCCTAACGACAATTCTTGATCCCTCTGTTTTAATAATTTTCACCTGGGATCCTTTTGAAATAAAGGCGCCCTCAGAAACCACATCAATTCGTTCCTCTTGAACAACAACCGTTCCTGAAGGACGTAAATCCGTTAAACATTCTCCAATTAACCCAATCAATTCACTTCGGTTTTGATTAGAAACATATCCAAGTTCTGTACTAGTTGAATCATTGAGAATTAACTTTTTAAAAAATTTCATTTTTTTATCATACACCTTTATCATAACCGCAATGGCTAAAATAGATATTGAAAATGCAATCAGGAGGGAGATTCCCATATGAATAAAATTCTCTCCAGCAAGAAAAAAACTAGCCAAGAAGGCTCCAAAACCAAAAATCCCAATAATTCCTCCGGGTAAAACTAATTCTAATAACATGAGGACGATACCAACTACAAATAAGAGGACTGTACTTACACCAGCTAAACCAGTAACCAGGTGACCATAAAAAAACAAGAGGAATGCTAATGCACCGACAATTCCAGGAAGTCCAATTCTTGGTGTAAACAGCTCAACAACAAATCCTAAGAAACCAATTGATAATAGTATAGTGATAACAATTGGGTGGGTGATAAACAAGGCCATTCGATCAAGAAAAGTAAGTGCTGTTTGACTATTATCACTCATCAAAGCAGCATTGGCATCTATTGGAAAAGAAAGCAAATATAATGCTGATGCCCCTCCTGTAAATGCAGTAACACGCCGAATCATAAAGCTACCCTCCTTTCATTATTACACCGTTTTACTATTTACGATCCAGCCTCTTGAAAAGTTTCGTATGGAGCTAAAAGAAATCAGAATGCAAAAACAAATACGAAGCTTAAAACATAATTAAAAAGACTGCAGATAACTGCAGTCTTTTAAACATCATAATGTAAAAGTTTGTTATGAAAGGTGTTGTTGTACAAGTTTATTTACAAGTGACCCGTCTGCTTTGCCTTTTACTTTCGGCATTACTGCTGACATCACTTTTCCCATTTCTGCTTTTGATGAAGCGCCCGTTTCTGAAATAGCTTGTTTCACAATTTCAGTTACTTCTTCTTCAGATAGCTGCTCAGGCATATATAATTCTACGTACTGTAACTCAGTACGGATTTTTTCTGCGAGATCTTCACGACCAGCCTTTTCAAATTCATGGAGGGAGTCCTTGCGTTGTTTAACTTCACGTGAAAGGACAGTTACTTCTTCATCTTCAGACAACTCATGACCAAGCTTGATTGCTTCATTTTGAATAGAAGACTTTATCATACGAATAGTCGTAAGCTTATCTTTTTCTTTGTTTTTCATCGCTTGCTTTATATCAGAATTTAAACGTTCGAGAAGACTCATAAGTTACACCCTCTCTTAGAACTTACGTTTTCTTGCAGCTTCAGACTTCTTCTTGCGTTTTACGCTAGGTTTTTCATAAAATTCGCGCTTTCTAGCTTCTTGAATAGTACCAGATTTAGAAACAGTACGTTTGAAGCGTCGAAGAGCATCTTCAAGCGATTCGTTTTTACGAACGACAGTTTTAGACATTCTCTTTCCCTCCCTCCGAGCACAACACACTTACATCAATCCATGGGAATCCCATGTACTTTGCAATTATAATATATCAGAGAAACAAGGTCAACTGTAATTCGTCTCAACTTGTATCTATTGTTTGTATAACAATCAAAATTCAACATAATCAGAGACTTTTAAGTCGAGTTAACTAATCAGTTTCCCCCGGGAAATTTTCTTCTGATTACTGTTATACTGCCTCATTTTCCAACTCAGAATTCTCAATGACGCGAACAAATTTCCCTTCATTGTAAGGATAGCCTGCTTTATCAATTTTAACCTTTACAATTTCACCAACCATCTCTTCTGTAGCCGGAAGAACAACCTTTAAATAATTGTCCGTATAACCAACATATAAACCTTTACCAGCTTCTTCTTTGAATTCCTCTTCAGGAATCACTTCCAATACTTCACCTTCAAATTTAGAGGCATATTCCTTTGCCAGCTGATCAGACAAAGCAATCAGACGATGAACGCGTTCATTTTTCACTTCTTCATCAATCTGGTCTTCCATTCTGGCTGCTGGAGTACCTGTCCGTTTTGAATATGGAAAGACATGAAGCTCAGAAAATTGATGTTCTTTAATAAAATGATAGGTTTCCATAAATTCCTCTTCTGTTTCACCTGGGAAACCAACAATAACATCAGATGTAACAGCTAAATCCGGCATAATTTCCTTTAATTTCCTTAATCTTTCTGCAAAAGAAGCCATTGTATACTTTCTTCTCATTCTTTTTAAAACTGTATCTGATCCAGATTGAAGCGGTATATGCAGATGTCTTACAATAATATTTGAATTCTTAATGACTTCTACTACTTCATCAGTAATTTGACTTGCCTCAATAGAAGAGATTCTAAGGCGTTTTAAGCCCTTAACATTTGCTTCTAACTCACTTAAAAGCATAGCAAGATTATAGTCCTTTAAATCCTCGCCATACCCGCCTGTATGAATTCCTGTCAGCACAATTTCCTTGTAGCCTACATCAACAAGCTGCTGGGCTTGATGAATTACTTCCTTTGGATCACGGGAACGCATTAATCCCCTTGCCCATGGAATAATACAAAACGTACAGAAATTGTTACAGCCTTCTTGGATTTTTAATGATGCTCTCGTGCGATCTGTAAAGGAAGGTACATCCAATTCTTCATACACACGGCTCTTCATAATATTACCAACTGCATTAATTGGCTGACGCTCTTCTTTATACTGATTAATATATTCAAGCATCTTTACACGGTCCTGTGTACCAATCACAATATCCACACCAGGAATCGCCAAGATTTCAGCTGGTGAAGTTTGCGCATAGCAGCCTGTTACACAAATAACGGCATCTGGATTTTTTCTAATGGCTCTGCGGATAACTTGGCGGCTTTTTTTATCACCAGTATTGGTAACCGTACATGTATTAATAATATATACATCTGATCGTGATTCAAAATCAACACGCTCATAACCTTCTTGTTTAAATAACTGCCATATGGCTTCTGTTTCATAATGGTTTACTTTACAACCAAGTGTATGAAATGCAACGGTTTGCATGTATATTCACCTCAATAATTCTAAATGATATGATACTGCGGATAATAGGTAAAGCGGGGCCGTTTCTGTCCGTAAAATTCTTGGTCCAAGCCCGCAAAGACGAAAACCGCACGCTTTAAGCTTTTCGACTTCTCCAGTAGATAAACCACCTTCAGGTCCAAACACAACAAGCAAGGAGCCTCCTTTTTCAAGCTCTTTTAGACTTGAAACAAGCACTTTATCTTCTCCAAGTCTTGCCTCTTCCTCATAAGCAACTAATTTTACATCATAACCTTCTGCGTAGTTTAGAAGGGACTGCAGATTAACTGGCTGCATAACTTCAGGGATCATGGTTCGATGGGACTGCTCAGCAGCTTCTTTTGCAATTTTTTGCCACCTATTTATTTTTTTATCAGCTTTTTTCCCATCCCATTTAACGACAGAACGATCTGCAGTAAAAGGGATAAACTTAGATGCCCCAAGCTCAGTTCCTTTTTGTATAATCCATTCAATCTTATCCCCTTTAGGCAGGCCGCTCACAATTGTAACTGACACGGGCAGTTCTACTGACTCCTCCCTCCATTGTATAACGGAAGCAATCACTTGATCAGTGGAAATTTCTGCAATCGAACAAAGAGCTGTTTTTTGATTTTCACTGACACAGATAATTTCATCCTTTTCTTTCATCCTCATCACTTTGGAAATATGATGACAATCCTCACCTGTGATGAAAAAACAATTATTTTCTGTTGAATAGGAAGCAAAATATCTCTGCATCCTGAGCACCATCCCTTATATAATGTAAAAGCAGCATAGGCAAAGTAAATATATCCAACTTATTAAATCGACATAGGAATTCTTTTTCTATCATGTACGGGTAGTAAACAGGCTTCTTACGCCAGATATTTGACTCATCCATGTGAAAAGTCCTTTTCACACGCCTTTAAGCGGAGCTGAAAGGTTGCGATATGGTCAAATATCTACTAGTATATGTCGTCGAAATATTAAAAAGGACATATATAAATTCCTTCTACAACTAATTCATATTACCTTATAACAACTAAAAAGGGCGTGTAGAAATTAACACTTAGCCCTTTCCTTTCATTTATTATTTTCTTTTTGCAATAAAGGCTACCCAGTCTTCCATATTAAGCGTTTCTTCTATTTCAAAACCTGCCGCTTCAATGGAATCTCTAACTTGATCTTTCTTTTGTTTGATAATCCCCGCAGTAATGAAATAGCCCCCCTGCTTCACACAATTAGCAGCATCTTTTGTAAAACGCAAAATAACTTCTGCTAGAATATTGGCCACAATTACATCTGCTTTTGTGTCAATTCCTTCAAGTAAATTGTTTTGAAGAACCTCTACCGACTCATGCACTTTATTCAGCTTTAAGTTAAGTCTAGCCGATTGAACGGCTACTTCATCCAAGTCTAAAGCAGTCACCTTATTTGCACCTAACATAGCTGCTGCAATACTTAATACGCCAGATCCCGTTCCTACATCAATGACCGTATCGCCTTTTTTTACAGTTCTCTCCAGCGCTTGTATGCTCATAACTGTCGTGGGATGCGTTCCTGTACCAAATGCCATTCCCGGGTCTAATTCAATAATTAATTCATCGCTGTTTACCGGTGTGTATTCTTCCCAAGTCGGAACAATCGTGAAATACTTAGAAATTTTTACCGGATGATAATACTTTTTCCATGCAGTTGCCCATTCTTCTTCATGTACCTCTGTAAGTGAAACACTGTTTTTTCCAATATCAATATTATAGATAATCAAGTTGTTAATAGCCTCTTTGATTTCATCAACCGTTTCGCCTAAAAAGCTGTTTATCGGCAAATAAGCCTTAACAATAACGCCTTCCTCAGGGTAATCTTTCGGATTAAGTTGGTAGATTTCGCCGAAACGATCTTCCCTTTCTTTCACAAGTTCTACTGGGTCTTCTATAACCACACCGCTCGCCCCTGCTTCGTGCAGAATATTGGAAATCGGTTCAATTGCTTCATTTGTTGTATGAATACTAATTTCTGACCATTTCAACGCTACCAGCTCCTAATCTTATTCACCCTTGAATGCTCTTCTTACTTTATCAAAAAAACCTTCCTCATGATTATCCTTATAATCAGCCCCGCTGATTTCAGCAAACTCCTGCAATAATTGCTTTTGTTTTTCCGTTAACTTCGTTGGCGTAATAACCTTTACAATAATATGCTGATCTCCAATACCCCGTCCGCGTACATTCGGAATTCCTTTTCCTCTTAAGCGGAATTTTGTTCCCGTCTGTGTTCCGCTAGGCACCTTAAGCTTTACTTTCCCATGCAGGGTAGGTACTTCAATTTCATCACCTAAAGCAGCTTGTGCAAAGGTAATCGGCATCTCGCAGTATACATCATCGCCATCACGTTCAAAAAATTCATGTGATCGAATATGGAAGACAACATATAAATCTCCCGATGGTCCGCCATTCGTACCTGGCTCACCTTGTCCTGCTATTCGTAATTGCTGGCCATCATCAATACCAGCAGGAATTTTGACTGCTATTTTCCGGCGTTTCTTTACTTTCCCAGTTCCGCCGCAAGTTGAACATTTATGCTTAATTTCTTTACCAGTACCATGACAATAATTACACACACGACGATTGACAATTCTGCCAAAAGGAGTATTTTGTTCAATGTTTAGCTGGCCGCTTCCATGACAATGTGAACATGTTTCAGGCTGTGTTCCTTTTTTAGCGCCCGTCCCGTTACATGTTTCACAATTTTCCTCGCGCGGAATTTCAATTTCTGTTTCTTTACCAAAAACCGCATCCTCGAAATTCAATGTCATTGTGTACTGTAAATCTGCCCCTTGTCTTGGTGCATTCGGGTCACGCCTTCTTGAACCTCCGCCGCCAAAGAAGGTACTGAAAATGTCCTCGAAACCGCCAAAGCCGCCGAAATCTCCTCCACCAAAGCCGCCAAAACCTTGATTTGGATCGGTATGACCAAATTGATCATAGTGGGACCGCTTTTGATCATCACTTAATACTTCATACGCTTCTTTTACTTCTTTAAACTTTTCATCTGCATCTGGCTCTTTATTAATGTCAGGATGGTATTTTTTCGAAAGCTTTCGATAAGCCTTTTTGATTTCATCCTTTGATGCACTTTTACTTACGCCAAGTACCTCATAGTAATCCCTTTTATCCATTATTGCCACTCCCCGAGTTTTCACATAAAAATTATTGTAGCATTTCTATATAGGTAATATCAATTATTTTTAGATGAGTAAAATAAAAGTCAAAGCCAAGTGAGACCTGACTTTGACTTTTAATTCATCATATTAGAAAAATAACCATTTGGTTATAAAATTGTTTACTCAGCTGCTTGAAGCAACTAGACCATTTTTCTAATTATTTATCGTCCTTTACCTCTTCAAATTCTGCATCTACTACATTATCATCTTTAGGAGTGCTTGCACCTTCCGCTCCCTGTGCAGCCTGTGCTTGTTTTGCAGCTTCTTCGTAAAGCTTAACAGAAAGGTTTTGCACCACTTCCTGCAGCGCATCCTTCTTCGCACGCATCTCATCAAGATCATTTTTCTCAATAGCAGCTTTCAGTTCATCTTTAGCTGTATTAGCTTTTTGAACTTCTGCCTCGTCTACTTTGCCTTCAAGATCTTTTAAAGTTTTTTCCGTTTGGAAAACAAGCTGATCTGCTTCGTTACGAAGTTCTACTTCCTCTTTACGCTTCTTATCTGCTTCAGCGTTCATTTCAGCTTCTTTAACCATTTTTTCAATTTCTTCATCTGTTAGACCAGTAGAAGATTTAATTGTAATCGTTTGTTCCTTATTTGTTCCAAGATCCTTCGCACGTACATTAACAATTCCGTTTTTATCAATATCAAATGATACTTCGATTTGCGGAATTCCTCTTGGAGCCGGAGGAATATCACTTAATTGGAAGCGTCCAAGTGTTTTGTTATCCGAAGCCATTGGTCGCTCACCCTGTAATACGTGGATATCAACAGCTGTTTGATTATCAGCAGCAGTAGAGAACACTTGAGATTTTGAAGTAGGAATCGTTGTATTACGATCAATTAGTTTTGTGAACACGCCGCCCATTGTTTCAATACCGAGTGAAAGTGGTGTTACGTCTAAAAGAACAACATCTTTCACATCACCTGTGATAACACCGCCTTGAACCGCAGCACCCATTGCAACTACTTCATCAGGGTTTACACCTTTATGAGGTTCTTTCCCTGTTGCTTTCTTAATTGCTTCTTGAACAGCAGGGATACGAGTTGAACCTCCAACAAGGATAACTTTGTCAATTTCTGACGTTGAAAGACCTGCATCACTTAATGCTTGACGAGTTGGTCCCATTGTACGTTCTACAAGATTTGCAGAAAGCTCTTCAAATTTAGCACGAGTTAAAGTCACTTCTAAATGCAACGGACCAGCTTCACCAGCTGTAATGAATGGTAATGAAATTTGAGTGCTTGTTACACCAGATAAATCCTTTTTCGCCTTTTCTGCAGCATCTTTCAAACGCTGTACGGCCATTTTATCTTTTGAAAGGTCAATTCCGTTTTCTTTACGGAACTGATCAACTAGATAATCAATGATTACTTGGTCGAAATCATCTCCACCAAGACGATTATCACCGGCAGTCGCTTTTACTTCGAATACACCGTCACCTAACTCAAGGATAGATACGTCAAACGTACCACCGCCTAAGTCAAAAACAAGGATTGTTTGATCTTCATCTGTCTTATCTAGACCATAGGCTAATGCTGCAGCAGTAGGCTCGTTAATAATACGCTCCACTTCAAGACCTGCGATTTTACCAGCATCTTTCGTTGCTTGACGTTCAGCATCATTAAAATAAGCTGGAACAGTAATAACCGCTTTTGTTACTTCTTCACCAAGATAAGCTTCTGCTGTTGCTTTTAAATTTTGCAGGATAATAGCCGAAATTTCCTGTGGACTATACTCTTTTCCTTCCACTTCTACTTTATGGCTTGTTCCCATATGACGTTTAATTGAAATAATTGTATTTGGGTTTGTAATTGCCTGACGTTTAGCTACTTCCCCAACTTGACGTTCACCATTTTTAAATGCCACAACAGATGGTGTTGTACGGTTTCCTTCTGGATTAGGAATAACTTTTGGTTCTCCACCCTCCATGACAGCAACACAGGAGTTTGTTGTCCCTAAGTCAATACCAATGATTTTGCTCATTTACCTTTCCTCCCAATCAATATGTAGATTACTGATTTACTTTAACCATTGCAGGACGAATCACTCTATCTTTTAAAATATAGCCCTTTTGAAATTCTTCCACTACAATGTTTGAACCAAAATTTTCATCTTCTACTTGCATAATTGCTTGATGAATATGAGGATCAAATTCTTTTCCAACAGCTTCAATCTGCTCTGCACCTGCATTCTTAAGTGCATCTAGCAAACCTCTGTAAACCATTTCCACTCCTTGTAGTAATGATTTAGCTTGCTCATTATCTGCTTCCATTGCAAGAGCTCTTTCGAAATTATCAATAGCAGGCAATAAATCAGAGATTAAGCTTTGTGCTTTATATTTTTCACTCGCTTCAAGATCAAGTCTTGCACGGCGTCGAGCATTTTCAAAGTCTGCTTGAACACGAAGAATACGATTCTCCGCTTCATCAAGTTTCGTTTGTAATTCAGCATTTTGCTTTTTTAACTCTTCTATTTCTGCTTGCAAAAGCTGCTCATTCTTTTCCTCTTCTTTTGGAGGTTCTTCAGCAAAGACCTCTTCAACTTCAGCTGTATTTTCAGCAGTCTTTACAGTTGATTCTTCTTGATTCAATTCTTTTTCTGACATTATTGTCACCTCCCTTAAATGAAATGCGGAAACGCCTTGCACAGTCGCGACAAGCTTAAGACGAGTCAAGTGAGAGGTTCGCCTTTTAACCTCTTGCTTGACTTAGCTTATGACCTCGAGGGTCTAACCGCTGCAGCTAGACAATTGGAAATACGCAGACGCTTTGTCACACCAGTTATTTTACATTTTATTTGTGAAAACACATTGAAAGGGATGGAAATGGTTTCTTCCACCCTTAACAATATTTCCACGTCTATTTCATTTGATACAACTTAGTTAAGACAGCAGATAAGTCATGGGATAATAATTGCATTAAACTAATGACTCTGGAATATTCCATTCTTGTTGGTCCAAGAATAGCTATAGAACCTAACTGTTCGTTTCCAATTGAATAAGAAGCTGTAATAAAACTACAATCTTCCAACGCTGAGTTTACATTTTCGCGGCCAATCTTCACATGAATTCCACTTGGATTTTTACGAATAATATCATAGAAATCTTTTTCCTGCTCAATTAAGTCAAGCAAATTACGGACTTTCTCAATATCATGAAACTCTGGCTGATTTAACATATTGGTTTTTCCGCTGAAAAATAGCTTTTCATTTGGCGGAACCTTAAGTGAATCACCAATGATATTCAGCATAATATCATAGTTTTCAATATGCTGCCTTAGTAATTCAGCGACTTCCATGAATAATTTATTATTTAAGCTGTCAAGCGGCACTCCCGCCAAACGCTCATTTAAAATATTAACAAACTTTTCAAGATCACTTGCATTCATCGATTCAGGCAAATGGAATATTTTGTTTTCCACATGTCCTGTATCTGTTACAATAATGGCCACAGCTGTTTCCTGATTCAATGGAACAATTTGAATTCTACGCAGTTTGTTTTCCCTTACAGCCGGACCGAGCACAATAGCAGTATACTTCGTTAGGTCAGATAAGATTTTTGCTGATTTTTGCACAATTTTTTCCATCTCATAAATACGTTCAGCAAAAATCGACTTTACTTTATGGATATCTTGAAAATTAAGTTTCTGCGGTGAAAGCAAATGATCGACATAATATCGATATCCTTTTTCAGAAGGTATTCGACCGGAAGATGTATGCGTTTTTTCAATAAAACCCAGTTCTTCTAGATCTGCCATTTCATTGCGAATTGTAGCAGAACTGAACGATATCTCATCCTTTTTTGCCAAGCTTCTTGATCCAACCGGTTGGGCGTATTGGATGAAATCATCAACGATCACTTGCAGAATTAGCAGCTGTCGATCCGTTAACATATTCATCACCTCTGTTAGCACTCATTACTTGCGAGTGCTAAATCTAATATTAAAATATCAAATGTAAGGGCAGAATGTCAATATAAATACAACGACTTCATTCGAAAAGCGGAAGCTCCTGCTATACCTGATGTTAGGATAGATACTTCTTTCTAATTTAATAAAAATGCTTGAAATACCTCATTTCCTAAAAATAAACCTTTTTTTGTTAAGGAGATAAATCCTCCTCTTACATGAATTAAATCTTTATTAACCAACTGATTTATTACATCTTCAAAAATAACCAACGGGCTATTTCCAAACTTTCCAATGAAATGGTCAATAGAAACCCCTTTTATCTTTCTTAAGCCAAGAAACATTTCTTCTTCCCACATTTCTTTTTCACTTAATATAATCTCATCCATTATAGGTAATTGATTATTCGCAATAGGGGTCATATATTTTTTTAATGGTCCGTAGTTTGAACGACGTACTCCATTTATATAACTATGAGCACCTGCACCAAAACCATAATAGTAATTATTGTCCCAATAAGTTAAATTATGCCGGCTTTCAAATCCCTTTTTTGAGAAATTGCTGATTTCATATTGATAATACCCATGCTTTTCCATTTGATTCATTAGCGTTTCATACATAGCCGCTTCATCATCCTCATCAGGCAGCTGCAGCATCCCTTTATGGTGCAATTGATAAAAAATCGTTTTTGGTTCAATGATGAGCGAGTATCCTGAAAAGTGAGTGGTTTCCAATGAAAATGAAGTATCTAATGTTTGATTAAAATCCTCTAATGTTTGACCTGGCAAGCTATAAATTAAATCTATGCTAATATTATGAAAACCAATCTTTTTTGCAGCTTCTACTGAGCGGAACACATCTTCAGCCTTATGAGTTCTCCCTATTCTAGCGAGAAGTTCATCATTAAAAGACTGGACACCAAAACTTAATCGATTCACACCTGAATCAAAAAGAACCTTTAGCTTATCCGCTGTTAAATCACCTGGGTTCGCTTCAAAAGTATATTCCAGACCGTTATTAAATGGTAAATGGTCCTGAATGATTTTACATAACCTTTCTAGTTGCATTACATTCAAGGCTGTCGGCGTTCCCCCGCCAACAAAGATGGAGTTCAATCCTTTTGTCGGTGTAGTTTCTATCGTGATTTTTATTTCCTCTTCAAGTGCTGTGAGATATTCATCCACTGGCTGTCCTTTTAAAAATACCTTATTAAAATCACAATAATGACAGATATGCTCACAAAAAGGAATATGGATATAGGCTGCTTGTGTCATTATAATTCCTCCTTGTTAGATGAAAAGCTTTCTTTATTCACCTGGTTGATTTTTGACTCATCTAAATCTGATTGGTTAACCTAATTTGTTAACATAGCCATATGAAAAAGAGGCTAAGCTGCTCTAATAGATAGAGAAGAACAGCTAACCTCTTTATGCGTATATGCTGTTTTGTTTTTCCTTAATCAGCAATTATTTCTTTGAATTGTTGCTATCGTCCATTTTTAGAACTGCCATAAAGGCTTCCTGCGGAACTTCAACAGACCCAACCTGCTTCATACGTTTTTTTCCTTCTTTTTGCTTCTCTAACAACTTACGTTTCCGGGAAATATCTCCGCCATAACATTTTGCTAAGACATTTTTACCAATTGACTTTATGTTTGTTCTTGCAATAATTTTTTGTCCTACTGCGGCTTGAACAGGTACTTCAAACTGCTGACGAGGAATTAATTCCTTCAATTTCTCGACAATAACTTTTCCACGATCATAAGCAAAATCTTTATGTACGATAAAGCTTAATGCATCGACTTTTTCACCATTTAGCAGGATATCCATTTTTACAAGTTTAGACGGCTTATAACCTATTAATTCATAATCAAAGGAAGCATAGCCCTTTGTACTCGATTTTAACTGATCAAAGAAATCATATACAATTTCAGAAAGAGGAATTTCATAAATGATACTTACACGGGTTTCATCCATATATTCCATATTCATAAAATTCCCGCGTTTACCTTGACAAAGTTCCATAATCGTACCAACATAATCATTTGGCGCCATCATCGTAGCTTTTACGTAAGGTTCCTCAATTCTTTCAATTTTCTGCGGCTCCGGCATTTCAGAAGGATTACTAACCTGAATCGTTGTACCATCAGTCATAATCACTTCATAAATAACACTTGGCGCAGTTGTAATTAAATCAATTTTAAATTCACGTTCAATCCGTTCTTGAATAATTTCCATATGCAAAAGTCCTAGAAACCCACAGCGAAAACCAAAGCCAAGTGCTTGAGATGTTTCCGGTTCAAATTGAAGTGATGAATCATTTAATTGAAGCTTTTCAAGTGCTTCACGCAAATCATTAAAGCGAGCATTATCAATCGGATATAAACCGCAATATACCATTGGATTTAATTTTCTATACCCAGGTAATGATTCACTTGCCCCATTTTTAGCATTGGTAATGGTATCACCAACACGAGTGTCACCCACATTTTTAATGGAGGCTGCCAAATAGCCAACATCCCCAACGGTTAATTCATTAACCGCACATGCTCTTGGATTGTATACTCCAACCTCTGTTACTTCAAACTCTTTGTTTGTTGCCATCATCCTGATTTTATCGCCGACTTTTACAGTACCGTCAACTACACGAATATAAACAACTACACCACGATACGCATCATATAAGGAATCAAAAATAAGTGCCTTTAGAGGAGCATCAGGATCACCAGTTGGCGCAGGCACTTTTTCAACAACTTGCTCAAGTATTTCTTCTATTCCGATTCCGGCTTTAGCAGACGCTAGTACAGCTTCTGATGCATCCAATCCAATAACATCTTCAATTTCCTGTCTAACTCTCTCAGGATCAGCACTTGGCAAATCGATTTTATTGATGACTGGAACAATTTCTAGGTCATTATCTAAAGCTAAATATACGTTGGCTAATGTTTGCGCCTCAATTCCCTGGGCTGCATCAACTACAAGAACAGCTCCTTCACATGCTGCAAGACTGCGGGACACTTCATAAGTGAAGTCTACGTGTCCAGGAGTATCGATTAAATGGAAGGTATATGTTTCTCCATCCTTTGCAGTATATTTTAACTGGACGGAATTGAGTTTAATTGTAATCCCTCTTTCTCTTTCCAAATCCATTGAATCGAGAAGCTGGTCTTTCATTTCACGTTGTGTTAATGCATTCGTTTTTTCTAAAATCCGATCAGCTAATGTCGATTTTCCATGGTCGATATGAGCGATGATGGAGAAATTACGAATTTTTTTTTGTCTATTGAGTCTTTCTTCTGTGTTCATATCGTTCACTCCTACTAAACTTCCACTTTTACACTATTTTTGATTATAACAGCAGGATAACGAAGATTCAATCATGGTCTTTCACCGTTAGCTATGACTTGTGTTAATTAGCTTTCACCTTTAATAAGACCGGTTATTAATTGTATTACTTTTTCCGTTACATGTGATAGTGCATTTGCTAGGTTTTTTCCTAATGAAGAGAAGAAATTAAAAGCCTTCATTTCTTCTAGTTCTTTTTTTTTCTGTTCTAGATCATGGCTAGAAACATCATTACCAAGAATCGATGCCTCTAATTCCCCTTCACCGCTTTCCTGAAGTGTAAAAGCTCCTTTGAACTGGTTATCAGAATACCCCTTCATTTTTTGGATTCCATTATTAGCCTGCTCCATTCCAAATAAAGCAGAAACAAACATCAGAACTGCTATCAGCATAGATTTAAGCATAAACATCTTCATAACCGGTCACTCTCTTTCTAGCTTTCATTTGCTGGACTCGAATTCGTCCCATCCACTTTTTCTGCCTGCCAATAATACTCACTTATGATATCTGCCAAAACCACAGCTGAATTGTTTAATTCCTCGAAGGTATTATCTACACCGCCAAATTCTACGAGAATAGCCTTTTCAGAAAGGTCCTGATTAAATTTACCATTTGTTCCAGCACCTTTTTTTGTAAATACCCCCCTGCTTAATCCGAAATATTTTTGATCGAGCCTTCCTTGAAGTTCATTAGCAAAAGCTAGATTTTTTTCATAATTAGCATGTTCTCCGCCGACAATGAAAGCTAGTTTCGCATAAGACTTCCCATTCATTTCTATTGTCGTATCCTTTTTTCTGCGGGAATCACGGTGAATGTCAATTAAATAAGTTAAATCACGATTTCCCGAAACAGCTGCCTCCACAACTTCTCTGGATTCCTGATAAGATTGCGCATAAGATAATCCTTTACTAGATAAATTTGCTTGAACATCTGTTTTATCAACAACGGTTCCAATTCCTCTCGCCTCCAGCTCTTCTTTAAGCTTATCCCCAATATTCGTCACATTTAATTGGGAATGAAAAGCCAAATTTGGATCTGTCACACCTTTTAAGTGTGGCAAAAAGGATTCACGATTATGTGTAAAATACACATAGACTACTTTTCGGTCTCCGGTTGTATTAGGGGGTGTATTAGGTTCAACATCATCCTGTCCGCCAATTCCTTCTGTATTCTGCAAAGCAGCTTCCTTCTCTGCCTGCAATACTTCAAGCGGCGGGGCTGATTCAATCGGCATATTTGTATAGTTTGTCCCTTCCCCAGCAACTAATATTTCCGTATCAAATAGAGAATAAGCCGGAAGTTCTCTTCCTAATAAACTACGCGGGTCATCAAGGCTTACATTAGTTGAGAGCCTGAACAAGTATTGAGTAAGCCCAGGCGTTGGACTTGAATCTGGTAATCCTTGCAAAAAGTAATGATTTTCCCAGCCTAGTAAATGATAAAGCATCTCTCCTGTTATATTTGTTGTTGCAGAATGAACAGATGATGATGCCGGACGATATTCTGGCTTTAATACCGTTAATAATCCGCTAATTAAAAAAATCAATAGAAGAAAGCCTCCGAAGCCAATAATCACTTTTAGTAAACTAGACCCTTTAACAGCAACAATCATCTGGTCTGATTTTACAAATTTCACTTGTTCCACCTCTTCCAAGCAAGTCTACTAAATTTATATGTACTTGCTAGAGAAGGTAGAACAACTTAATTGTGTAGTTCGAGAGATTACCGACTAAAAACCGCCACATTTTGCGGCGGTTGGTTCATAGGGCTAACTAAAAATCCTTTTATCTAGTATAGAAGCCAGCGTTTTCCTGGTCGATTGAGCTATGCAAACTAGCATTCAATCCATTTGCTAATAAATTAGCCATATCCTCTATAAACACATCCACTTCTTTTGGTGTCACCATTAGATTATGACCTAACGGGGCTAATACTTCATATATCAGCTTCCGCTTTTCTTCATCTTCTAATGTACCGATCATCCCTAAAAAGGTTTTCCGATGATGTTCCTCAGGTAAATCCTCTTCTGTCAGCTTTTTTCTTTTTCCAAACGTCATTCCTGCCGGTATTAAAGAACGTGATGGCCGGTCCCCTTCACGAAGCTCTTTCCCAAAATGCTTGAGTATAAAATCGATTGTATCGCTTGTAATTGAAACAGCGTCGACCACAGTTGGTACTCCGATAGCAAAGGTTGGAATCCCTAACGTTTCTTTACTAAGCTCCTTGCGTTTATTCCCTACCCCTGAACCGGGATGGATACCTGTATCTGAAATCTGAATAGTAGAATTAACTCTTTCAATTGATCTTGATGCTAATGCATCAATCGCAATGACAAAATCAGGCTTCGTCTTTTCCACTACACCAAAAATAATATCGCTTGTTTCAATACCAGTTAGCCCCATAACTCCTGGTGCAAGTGCACTGACAGGGCGAAATCCCTCTTCCACACTTTCTGGCTGAAGCTGATAAAGATGTCTTGTGACTAGAATATTTTCACACACCTGCGGACCTAAAGCGTCTGGTGTCACATTCCAGTTCCCAAGCCCAACAACTAAACAGGAGGCATCGTCCTTAATGCCGCTTTGTTTTAAAAAATGAGAGAATTCTCTAGCAAAAACTTCTTCTACCTTTTTTTGCAGCTCTGTATCACTTTGTCGAATTCCAACCACTTCAATGGTTAAATACTTTCCTTCTTTTTTACCAATTACTTGCTCGCCTTCTTTTGTTACTTCGACAAAAGAAATTTTTATATCATTTTCTTCCTTTTCTTTGATAATAACGCCTTCTATGTGTGAAAGATTTTCCTGTTCATTTACATTTTTTTCACTAAGGACCATCTCCTTAGCTTCAATGGCAAGATCTGTGCGAACAGAATATTGACTTAAATCAATGGATTCATTCAAAACAATCCCCCCTAATTATTTATTCATTATCTTTGCCGAAAAAATGGAAATCATTCAGAATCATTTCCTTATGGATAAAGAAAAGCCTCATAACAAAATTTAACAAAAAGGAAACTAACGCAAAATACATTAGGAGTATTGCATTCTTGACCTGTATTTGATAAAATATCTCTTGTTGCAATTGGGTTATTGAATGTAAAATCGAGTTCATATAATCTCGATGCTTTTCTGTAGGAGGTGAACCGAATGCCAAATATTAAATCTGCAATCAAACGTGTTAAAACAACTGAAAAAAGAAATGCGCAAAACTCTATGATTAAATCTGATATGCGTACTGCTGTGAAAAAAGTTGAAGCAGCAGTTGTGAATAACGATGCTACTGCAGCAACAAGTACTTATGCAGAAGCTTCACGTAAGTTAGACAAAGCAGCTGCAAAAGGTCTTATCCATAAAAATGCTGTTGCAAGAAAGAAATCTCGTTTAATGAAAAAGTTGAACTCTTTAAATGCATAATTAAAATAAAAAGGCCGTTCCTTAAGGAACAGCCTTTTTATTTTAATTTAAGTAAGAACAATTCTATCAATAATACTTTATTCATTTTCCCTGTTTTCATTTGATAATCAGCCTCAGCCAATTGCTGCATGATACGAGTCAGCTCTTCTTCAGTAAATTTCTGTGCCTGTCCTGCTGCTAGTTTCACACGAAAGGGATGAATTTTTATATGTGTTGCAATCTGTTTTTGCCCATATCCTCGTTTGGCTAGTTCCTTTACTTGATAGATCAAGCGAAACTGATTCGTTATGACTGCTAAAATTTTGATTGGTTCTTCATTCAGTTTTAATAAATCATAATAAATCCTTAAAGCATCTTCAATTTTTCGTGAAACGATTTTATCAACCAATGTAAAAATATTCTGCTCTAATGACCGTGAAACAAGGTGGTCAACTGTTTTTGCATCAATGGTTAGGCCTTTCCCAATGTATAATGCCATCTTATCTACTTCACTGGTAAGCATAAATAAATTGGTTCCTACTAGTGTTAACATTAATTCTACTGCCTCTGGCTCGATTGTTACTCCATTATATTCAGCTCTCGAGCGAATCCAATTTTTTAATTCAGCCTCAGATAGTTTATTGGCTTCAAAGGTAATGGCGCTCTTTTTTAATGCTTTCGTTAGTTTTTTTCTTTCATCTAATTTTTCATAAGGCGCCACAAATACAAGCGTTGAATATGGGGCAGGCTCTTTTAGATAAGCCTCCAACCTTGCTAAATTATGGTTAACCTTCTCCTTTGTTTTCTCAGCTGTTAGAAAATACGGATTATGTAAAAAAAGCAGCTTTCGTTCACCCATAAATGGAAAGGTTTCAGCATCTTCGAGGGCCAGCTCAATCGGTGTTTCACCAAGGTCATAGGTCGATAAATTAAACTCAACCTCATCATCATGAAGTACTTGGCTAATAAGCAGCTGCTTTGTTTCATTTATGAGAAATGACTCTTTTCCATATAATAAATAAACAAGTGCAAATTCTTTTCTTTTTATTGACTTCCATAATTCAAAAATCATCATCCTCGCTCCGATCTATACCATCTATCTTCTATCGTAAAGAAGCAAAGGAGATTTGACAAGCAATCAAAAGGAATTGGCGCTCTTGACAGCACCAATTCCTAATCTATATTGAACGCCAACCATTTAAGTCCTAGGAAACAAAAATGTTTGACGGTATCACGATATCTATATTTTGGCCTAATGAATTTCATATATTAATGACAACTGTTGTCAGTTGAGGAAGTGCCTGTTCTGAGGAGTAGATTTTTTCTTTTTAATCGCTTATACTATTATCAGAATATTAGGGGGGGAAAATTGTGAACGAATTTGAACAAAATGTACAAAGTAAACGTAATGATGCAATTGATTCCGGGGTAGGCTTTATTGTTTCGTTTGGATTTTTCGCAACATTGTTTATTATCGCAACTGTCGTTCAATTTATTGGATCCTAATATTACATAGCTTCCAATTTATGAGACTACATCAAGTAGTCTCTTTTCATATTTGTTATATCCTATGGGTGATGAACCGAAAAGGTGCCTGACTCTTTATTAAATGTGAATGTAATCGCCCCATTTATATCTGTTCTTAGAATATTTATTTTCTTTCTCTCTAATCGTTCAATTACCTTAGGATGCGGATGCCCGAAGGAGTTATTTTCCCCTACAGAAATAACAGCCATTTTAGGTGCAATTTGTTCAAGGAAGGGCTCTGTTGTTGAGGAATGACTTCCATGATGACCAACTTTTAAAACATCCGCCGTAAGTTGAGGATATTTTTGCATCAGCATAAATTCTCCGTCCTTCTCTAAATCTCCCGTAAAGAGCCAAGAAATATTCCCTAGAACGGTGTACAGAACAATAGAGGCATTATTGCTTGTTAACGTACTATTCTCTTTAGGGGATAATATATAAAAGCGATTTTCATCAACCTGCCAGCTGTCACCTTCATGAACATACCTGACTGCCGTTTGTTTTTTCAGCGCCAATTGAATCAATTCAACTTCTAAACTGCTTCTATCCTTTATATCCGGCAATACAATCTCGCGAACCTTCAACTCTCTCATAACGGCTTTTGCACCGCCTGCATGATCTGTATCACCATGCGTCAATATCAGCTTATCAATCGTAGTTACTCCCTTGCTTTTTAAAAATGGAACGACCGTATCCTCTCCTACTTCATATCCATCACTGACCTGCTGCCAGGGCTTTTTTTCAAATGGGATATTTCCGCCTGTATCAATTAAATAATGCCCCTTACCATAGGGAAGTCTTATATAAATGCTATCCCCCTGTCCAACATCCAAAAAGGTAACTTCTCCTTGAGAGGAAAAGTTTATCACGGCAAATTGTCCAACAAAGAGAGTACATGGCAGCAGAAAAAGCAAGAACTTCCTTACTCCGGATATCCCCTTCTCCCACAAAATAAAAAATAAATAAATCCCCCAACCGTATAAGAAAAGCAACGGCAGAGACGGCCTGCCCAAGGTTACCGTATTCCATGGCAGCATAGAGATTTTCTCTGTTACTTGATTCGTAAAAATAATTAGTATATCTAAAGGTTTTAGCAAAGGTTCCACGATGCTGCCAAAAAATAAATGCAGCAGAAAGCCAAATAATACATATGGAAGTAAAACAACATTAAAGAGTGGAATATAAAGCAGATTAACAAGGAGAGAAATAATGGAGAACTCAAAAAAGAAATATAGAAGCAATGGAGCCGTAATAATCATAGATAGGAATGAAGTTGCCAATAGAAGCGAAACGGGATGTTCGTTCCTCTTTAAGATATAAACGGAGGAGATAAGTAATGCGAAAGTTACTAAGAAAGATAACTGAAAACCAATATTGAATAGGGCAAATGGAGACACGAACAAGTAAAGAAGAAACGTCAGGCTAATAGCATCTAGTGGCTTAAGTTTCCTATCCTTCCCCCACCTCTTTCCAATAAGCAAAAGCATCGTCATTAGTATAGAACGATTAACCGAAGGTGAGGCACCAGTTAATATGCAGTAGACTGGTAAACAAACAAGAAGCAGCACAACGCTTTTTTCTCTCGTCATTCCGATACGCAGAAGAAGAAAATTTATTATAGCTACAATAATAGCAATGTGCAGACCAGAAATAGCTAATAAATGAACAAGACCAAGATTCCGATAATCGTCCATTGTGTCAGATGAAAGTAAATCACTTGTACCAAAAAGCAATGCAGCCGCTAATGGCACTGTTTCCTCTGGAAAATATGCTTGTAAATAACGAATACCATCGGCACGTATTTTTTTTAATCTAGTTAAAAAACTAGGCTTTATCCTGCATGTATCCATATCTAATTGTTCAGGTTTAAGTATCCAATAGATGTGATTTTGTTGTAGATAGTTTTTATAATCGAAGGCATTTTGATTGGTGGATGAGGAAGGCTCTTCAAGCTTTCCTTTTACGCGGCAGACAATCCCAGGGGAAAGTTGTTTCTGAAGTATTTGTTTCTCTTTCTCTGAATGAATACGATATCTTATAACGAGGCTCTCTGATGTTACCCGATCTAAGGCCTTTATCATAAGCCGGTCCCCGTCTATTTTTCCAATTTCATTGAAATGAAGTTCAAACCATTGTTCATCTCCTGTTAACTTTGTTTTGTTATTGGAAATCTCGATTTCAACTCTTATAAAAAAAACAATGAACAACAGGATAATCGTTGTCATCTGAATCAAACGATACTTCTTATTTTTTATAAGAAAAATGAGATATAAACAAAAGATAATAAAATATACTATGAAGTTTTGAAATGAAGCCATTATCCCTAGAAAAGCAGCAGTTGCATAAAATATACCCATATTATTCATTTAGTTCTTCTCCTCTAACATAGGAATACTTTAGCTATGGCATTTACTATACCAAATAAGATATATTAAACACCATAGCTGTTCTCCAAGCCTAACAAAAATAAACCTACGATTCCTTGCTAGGCAAATGAACCACTTCAATATCTTTTAAAAAAATTTCATTCCATTTGTTTGGATAAGCATCCCGGTAAACAATTCTAGCGATTCCAGACTGGGCAAGGGTTTTGGCACATTTCTCACATGGTTCATGTGTGACATAAGCTGTAGCACCCTTCAGCAGACCTCGATCAGCATGAAGAACAGCATTCTCTTCAGCGTGAAGTGTTCGAATGCACCTGCCTTGTTCGTTAATTAAACATCCAACATCTTCACAATGGTCATGACCATGAATAGAACCATTATACCCTGTAGATGCAATGTGTTTATCCTTCACAATAACGCATCCTACATGTAGTCTTGGACAGGTAGAGCGTGTCCCAACCTCTTCTGCAATATCTAAAAAATAATCATCCCAGCTTTTTCTTGTCATTGTCATGATTATATTCTCCTTCTATTCATAAACAATTTCTCCCAATATTGTATCATGACTATTCTACTTACACTATCCTAGTTCACACTGATATGTTCTTTTAGTTTTTCAAATGTCTTCTCTCCAATCCCGCTAATCTCCATTAACTCTTCAACATTTCGAAAACGGCCATTCGTTTCACGATATTCCATAATAGCAGCTGCCTTTGATGGTCCTACTCCGGGCAATGTTTCTAATTCTGATTCTGAAGCTGTATTAAGATTAACCAGATTCTTCTCCTGAACTGCACCAACCGCCGAAACACTTCCCTGAACTTCTGCTGTCACTTGGCTCTCTTCCCCTATCATCGGAATATACAAAACCATTTCATCAACAACCTTCATGGCAAAATTAATTTTTTGTTGATCGGCTGTTTCGAGCAGTCCCCCTGCTTGATTAATCAGATTCTGAACACGATCTCCAGGTAAAGCCTCGTATACTCCAGGAGCCACAACAGCCCCTTTCACATCAATCAATATCTTTTCCTTCTCTTCCATCGTAATTCCTTCGCCCAAATCATCCTGCTTGTTCTCTAGAAGCTTGTCATTTTCAGCATTCATCCAATCATTATTTACAGCATTTTCAGTAAGGTCCTTCTCCGTAGGAACAAGAAAATAAATGGCAATCGTTAAAACCACTAACATTGCAATCAATAGATACATTTTATTACCTTTTAGCCAATCTATCACATCAGACATTCCTTTCCACTTAAAATATAGGGTTCTTTTGAATAAGCATAAATCTCAAAATTTTCACATAGCATGTTATGAGAGTGGGTCTGTAAAGGAGGGATGGAACAATGGATGTCGGGATCATTGGAACAGGGAATATGGGGAGAATCTTAACAGAAGCATTGGTGGATGGAAAGGCCGTTTCCCCTTCCTCCATGATGATTACAAATAGAACCATTTCAAAGGCTTTTTCCATTAAACAACAATATCCGGAAATACGGCTAACAAAGAACATAGAGAAAATTGGTAAAGTTTGTGATTTGATTTTTATTTGTGTAAAGCCACATGATGTGTACCTAGTAACAAAGAGGCTTCAACCGTATTTAACAGAAGAAAAATGTGTTATTTCCATTACGAGCCCAATTAATGTGAAGCAGTTAGAATCAGTACTCCCTTGTTCAGTCGCAAGAGTGATTCCAAGTATTACGAACAGGGCTCTCGCCGGTGTAACATTAGTTTCATTTGGACAAAAATGTTCACAATTATGGAAGGAGTCGGTTGTTAACCTTTTTAATCATATTTCCACACCCGTTGAAATTTCCGAAGATATTACAAGGGTTGCTTCCGATATTGTCAGTTGCGGACCGGCTTTTTTCAGCTATTTAACACAGCGGTTTATTCAAGCGGCCGTAAATGAAACAAAAATTGATCAAGAAAAAGCAACTATTTTAGCAAGTGAGATGTTAATCGGTTTAGGGGAGTTACTTCGGCAGGGACACTATACACTGCCAACACTGCAAGAAAAGGTTTGCGTAAAAGGAGGCATTACAGGAGAAGGAATTAAAGTCTTGGAAAATGAACTAGGAGATGTGTTTGAACATGTTTTTCAGGCAACACACTTGAAATTTGAAGATGATTTGGCAGAGTTAAGGAGTCAGTATACAATTAAATAATTCGATAAAGAAAACGCAATTCCTTCTAAATCTTATCATTTTAGTTGTTAGAAATTTTTAATCGTTATTAAGACACCTGCGAGATATGTGTCCGATAATGTTTGTTTTTCGCAAATAAACAATACAGTCATCTATCACGCAGGTATTATTTTTTTAAAACTAATTATACAGCAGGATTCTGTTTTCTCGCTGTAAAGAAAATTCTTTCCGACTTTTCATTCGGCTTTGAGTCTAGAAAATCTGCTGAAACATTAAGGAGTTCGAAACCTGTTTCCCGCAGCCATTTTTCATATTGTTCGACAGAGAACGTTCGCTGCAGATGGAGTTCATCATAACGATTATATTGATTCGTCTGATTATCAAGTTGAAAAAAAGTCAATTCATGTTCAACACTATTTGGATGTTCACCCTCAAAGCATTGCCAAATATAACTTACATCCTCACCATTATATGCATACGTTTGATCAATAAATAAAGTATTTATTTTATTAATGGAATGCACATCAAATAAGAACAATCCCTCCGGCTTTACATAGCGAAATACTCTTTCAAAAGTTTGGACAACTTCTCTTTCTGTTTGCAAATAATTAAGAGAATCGCAGAAAATGCCTATAATATCAAATTGGCCCAATCCTTCAAGCTCTGACATATCTTGTTCAATAAAAAACAAGGAATGTCCTTTTTTTTCGGCTTTTTCTTTCGCTACTGCCAGCATATCCGCAGAAAGGTCAACACCAGTCACATGATAGCCTTCTTCAGCTAATTGAATGGATAATTCCCCTGTCCCGCAAGCTAAATCGAGTAAGTTCTTTCCTGTAATTCCATAAGAAGAAGCTTGTCTATTAATAAATCGAAGCCATTCTTGATAAGGCACATCCCTCATTAATTCATCATAAAGATAAGCGAACCTGCCATATGTCATTGATTCAACTCACTTTGGATGTTTTCAATTGGAGCATCGCCCCATAAACGTTCAAGGTTATAATAGCTTCTCTCATCCTTATGAAAAACATGTGCAACCACATCACCAAGATCAACAAGAATCCATTTCGCTTCATCAAAACCTTCAATACGTTTAATGGAAACCCCCTGCTCTTCTACTTTTTCCTTCATTTCTTTGGCGATTGCCTGAACTTGTTTATCAGAATTCCCATGACAGATAACAAAATAATCGGCCACAAGTGAAATACCTTTCATATTTAAAACGACTATTTCTTCTGCTCTTTTATCATCCGCTGCTTTCACAGCTACTTCTAATAGTTGCCGTTCATTCATGTAATCAATCCTCCTTTTTAACTAAATCATTATACGTAAGAAATGTGAGAGGAAAAACACGCTGATTTTTTTTCAGTAAAAAAACAATGGTATTCTTAACTGCCTGGATTAGTGCTTGATTTAAATCATGATCAGCCATTTCCCTGACTTCCTCTACGCCTGGAAAATGCCTTCCTGGTTCAATGTAATCAGCCAGATAAATAATTTTTTCTAGTGTTGTCATATTTGGCCGACCTGATGTATGGTAGCGAATGGCATCAAGTACCTCATGGTCTGTAATACCCGCTTCTTTTTCAGCCAAAAAGGCACCGACTGGAGCATGCCAAAGCTCACCATTATACTCAAGCAATTCTTTATCCATTTTTTGTTCGATGATGATTGATTTCATTTCTGTTTTATCGCGGAACTTTGCATAGTCATGAAAGATGGCTGCAAGCTCTGCTTTTTTTTCATCTGCTCCATATTTTCCAGCTAAAGTGACCGCTGTTTCCATTACTCCCAAGGTGTGTTGGTATCGATGCTCTGTTAGCTGTTTTTTGACTATCTCAAGTGCTTCTTCACGTTTCATATAACATATTCTCCTCAATATATTCCTTTACCGAATCAGGAACAAGGTATTGGATACTTTTACCTTCTTTTAAGCGATTTCTAATCATTAAAGAGGAGATTTCAATATTTGGTACATCGACATAAGTAATTGGATAATCTGATTCTTTGTTATATTCGGGTCTATTAACACCAACAAATGTTACCACTTTTACTAATTCCTCAATTTTATACCAATTCGGCAAATACTCAATCATATCAGCACCAATAATGAAATAAAAGTGATAATGATATTTCTTCGTTAAAAGCATCATCGTATCGTATGTATAGGACCTGCCGGGACGTTCAAGCTCAATCGATTGCAGCTTAAACTTTGGATTACTGGCAATGGCCCGCTGAACCATCTCTGACCGATGATGACCGCTCACCCCGTTTAATGTTTCCTTATGAGGCGGTTCCTGATTCGGCATAAACCATATTTCATCGAAATTCAATTGTACTTGCACTTCATTAGCAATAATTAGATGTCCTACATGAGGAGGGTTAAACGTACCTCCTAAAATACCTATCCTTTTCAGAGAAAATCATCCCCACTGAAATATATATTCTTATGGCAATACGAGCTGTTTATTTTCAATTGATTCTTTGTATAATACAATCGTATTTCCAATAATTTGAACGAGTTCAGCTTCTGCTCCTTTTGCTATTGCTTCGGCTACCTCATCTCTATCTTCATCACAATTTTGCAGGACACTTACTTTTAGCAGCTCACGAGCTTCTAAAGCCTCACGAATCTGCTTAATCATATTCTCATTCACTCCTCCCTTTCCTACTTGAAAGATAGGGTTTAAATGATGAGCTTTAGATCGTAAAAACCTTTTTTGTTTACCTGTTAACATGACTTTCCTCCCAGTTGTTTCAATACAATCGACTGCATTTTTTCCGTATCCGGCAGTATTCCAGTCCATTTTTCAAATGCCAGCGCACCTTGATAGACAAACATCGAAAGTCCATTTTGCGTTTGGGCTCCATTTTGTTTTGCAAGCTGCAAAAATTTCGTTTCAAGCGGTGTGTAGATAATATCACTAACAAAGGCATCTTTTTTTAATCTATCAAGCCGAATAGGAGAACGATCAACATCCGGATGCATGCCAATTGACGTTGTCTGTACAATAAGATCGTATTTGGACAAATTTGCTTCCGCATCTTCTATTCCTAATACCGTAGAATCCACAGGATATGGACAATTTTGTACGAGATATTCTGCTTTTTCCAGTGTCCGGTTCGCAATATCGATCGACTGAATACCCGCATGTGCCATTGTAAAATAAATAGCCCGCGCTGCTCCGCCAGCACCGATTAACAGCATATTTTTGTTTTTAAAAGATGGAATCTCTTTCTTAAGACCTTCTAAAAAACCACTGCCATCTGTATTATATCCAATAAATCTGCCGTCAACGTTTACAACCGTATTAACCGCACCAATAGCTTTTGCAAGAGGATCGATATCGTCTAAAAACGGCATAATCGCTGTTTTATGCGGAACCGTTATATTAAAGCCTGCTAAATTTATAGCCTTAAAACCCTTAATTGCATCTTGCAAAGATTCCTTTTTCACATGAAACGCAAAGTACTCTGCATTGATATCATAGCGCTGAAATGAATCATTCTGCATGACTGGTGACATCGAGTGAGCAATTGGATCGCCAATAACCCCGAATATTTTTTTCACAGCAACCTCTCCCTATCTTAACTAGCACTTCTTTCTTTTTCTATATTAAAGCTTTTCTAATGAGCGCGTGAACTCCTTTTGGAACGTATGCTGCGACAACAGCGCCCGGCTCGTGAACGGTCACCCATCCAAGCCCAGAAAACACAATATCTGTCTTCCCTTCCTTTACCGTGAACTCATGTCTGACTAACTCAGGAAATGTCTCTAGTTCATCCATTTTTGGCGGCGTTAACAATTCCCCTGCTTGTCTATTATATAAATCATCAGCATTTTCCATCTTTGTCCGATGAATCATTAATTCATTTGAAAAATGACAGGAAAACGATTTACGGCCGCCTTTAATATAATCGAATCGGCCCAACCCGCCAAAAAATAACGTTTGACCTTCATTTAGCTGGTATACTTTCGGTTTTATCTCTTTTTTAGGTGTTATTACTTTTAAATCACTTTTGTCTACATAATGGGCCATTTGATGATGGTTGATAATCCCAGGTGTGTCAACTAATACTTGTCCATCCGAAAGCGGAATCTCGATAATATCAAGTGTTGTTCCAGGGAAATGTGAGGTCGTAATGACATCATCCTCACCTGTCACTTCTTTGATAATCCGATTAATGAAGGTAGATTTGCCCACATTTGTACAGCCGACAATATAGACATCCTTTCCATCTCGATATTCATCAATGGCTGCGGCAACCTCTTTCATAAAAAGTCCTTTTGCAGCACTTACAAGGAACACCTCTGCAGGCTTTAATCCAAGCTGCTTTGCCTCCTGTTTCATCCAGTTAATTAATTTATTTGGCTTTACTGACTTTGGAATTAAGTCTACTTTATTTCCAATAAGCAACACCTTATTTTTACCTGTGAAACGATGAAGTCCAGGCAGCCAGCTGCCGTTAAAATCAAAAATATCAACAATCTTTACAATTAAGGCATCACTTTTGCCTATTTCATTTAAAATCCGTAAAAAATCATCGTCCGTCAAACTTACATCCTGTATTTCGTTATAATGCTTTAATCGAAAGCATCGTTGGCATATAATTGGTTCCTTTTCTAAAGCAGATGCAGGAGTATAGCCTAATTCTACAGGATTTTCTGTTTGAATTTGCACTCCGCATCCAACACATGAATATTGTTCATTCAAATGATTTATTCCTCCCATTGCAGCATGCCTTTTTTTCTAAACCAGTTCAAGATTTGTCTTTCCACTAATCGATTAAATTTCGTTGCTAATCCATCTGTTTGAGCAACAGGTATCACTAAGATGGTATGAAAACCACCTCTATTCCCACCTAGAACATCTGTTAAAAGCTGATCACCTATCACAACAGTTTCTTCTTTCTTTACATTCATTGACTCTGCAGCTTTATGAAAGGCTTTTGCCAGAGGCTTTTTGGCGCGAAAAATAAATTTTACATTAAGAGGATCTGAAAACGCCTTAACCCTTGATTCATTATTATTTGAAACAATGGTTACCTTAATTTCATGCCTCTTCATATCCTCAAACCATTTAATAACGTTTGGTGTCGCCTGTGGCCGGTCCCATTCAACAAGAGTATTGTCAAGGTCAGTAATAATTGCTTTTATTCCTCGAGCTTTTAAGTCTTCCGGACGAATATCCAAAATACTTTTTACATGCTGGTTAGGCAAGAATTGCTTTAACACGAATTTACACCCCATTATCAATAACCCGTTAACGATCATTCTTTATATATTATTTGTATTCACGCTGTCTGTTTTCCACTTTTTCACCGTAATCATCATAACCAATTTTAAACATTTGTTCAAAATAAAATCTCTAAATCATTTTCATAAAGTGAGGTTATGATAAAAATCGTTCGACACCTTTCAACAGCACGTGATTATGTGGATAACTTTATACACACTTCTAACACTACCTAATAGAGCACTATTACTATTTATTAACAAATTAATAACAAGTTATCCACCGCCTTATGTGGATAAGAGAACGATTGTTCTTAATATAAAATTCTGTTAGAGTATGTATACAAGCAATTTAACTTATATTATATGACTTATACAGGAGCGAATAGAATTACTTCATTTAATTAATGATTTTTTACTGTCCTGAAATTCTTGCCGATTCAGACTATTGTTTTTTTGCAAGAAAATGGAGGTGAATTCTGACATGTTTAAATTATCAAATGAGCTGCTGCTTGAATCCTACCGTAAAGCTATAGAATTAAACCTAAGTCCAGATTTTATCCGCTTAATTGAAGCGGAAATTCACCGACGCTCCCTCAACTATACAACTAAAATAACTTCGTAAATTATATCCCCCCTTTGTTAGGGGTTTTATTTTTTTGGCTTTATTAATAAAGTACTGTGTTGATAAGCCAGATTTTTGACTCATTCGTGTGAAATGACCATACAGCTTAAATGAGTCAAAATCAACAATATTATTTAACAAAGCCATTTTTTTAACCCGATTATACATGATTTGATGTTCCCTTAAGATAACCAATACATTCACCTACACAGATTGTACATGGCAGACTTTTCAAACCTGGTGTAAAAGTACCCGGCTCAAATAGCAGAACCACTGTTGAACCAAAAGAAAAATAGGCAATTTCTGACCCTTTTTCTACTTCATCATGACTGTGCAATATTTCAATCGAATTGATAAACATAGCCCCCACTTTAACCATTGCCATCGATACACCATTATAATACATTTCGGTAATAATTCGATAATTTTTCGAAAGCGGTCTTTTTCCGTATTTTATACCATACTTATTAACAGGATAAGATTTTGTTCCAATTGTTCTCTTCCCGATTACCTTTCCTGAAATAGGACTGTGTATGCGATGATAATTACTAGGACTTAAATAAAAAATAATATACGTGCCATTAATATATTTCTGTGCCTCAGGCTCGCCACCCAGCATCTCTGACACTGAATATTTTTTTCCTTTCACAGTAATACTGTGATCTAATGAGATTTCACCCAAATCCTCAATCGTTGCATCAACAGGGCTGATAACAGACAATGGATCTTGACTAATTTTCCGCGCATCCGGTTTTAATTTTCTTGTAAAAAACTCATGTAGTGATTGATAATGATGAATCGGTTTTTCCATCTCAAGCTGATTAATTTTATAAACTCTTGAAAAGGAAGGAATCAAAAACCTGCTCATTTTTGACCTTGCAAATTTAGCCAATAAAAGAGATGTAGTTTTGCGATTCGTCAATTCAATAAATAAACGATAGATGGTTTGAAACAATATCTTTACCTCCAAAAGGGACACATTTGCCTTTACTAACAGACATAAACAAATTACAATTATATAATAGATTTAAGGAGTTATTCCCATTCTAATGAAAGGAGTGAGGAGAATGTTCTTATCACACGTCTTTGATCAGACGATAAAAAAACTAAAAGCCCAAACAGCCAATATTTTAACACTAGGCAATTTAACACTGGGCGGTTTCGCCATTATTTCTACTATAAGAGGCGAATTACATCTAAGTCTTCTGTTAATTTTTATCGCTGCCCTTTTGGACCGTTTTGATGGAATGACAGCTAGAAAATTAAATATTGAATCAGAGCTGGGTGAACAGTTAGATTCTATGAGTGATATTATATCATTTGGTGTTGCTCCAGCACTACTTTTGTATCAAGGTATATTATATGAATTCGGTGTACCCGGAACCTTCTTTACTGTATTCTATATTGCCTGTGGTGCATTCAGGCTTGCTCGTTTCAACATTTCCCATAATCACAGCTATTTTACCGGATTGCCGATTACTGCTGCAGGATGCTTGGCAACGTTTAGCTTTCTAGCCCTCCCATATTTACCACCACAATTTTTTCTATTTTTAATCATAGTTCTTTCTTTTCTGATGGTTAGTACGTTTCGCTTAAGAAAGATATAACTATCAATCAAATCCAATTATAAAATTAAGATACAATACGTAATCATCAATAAGCTCGTACTTAAACGTATGAGCTTATTTTTATAATCTGAAAATATTTTAGCTGGACAGACAAATTAACCTTCTCACTCACATAAGTATTGGTTACAGACATCAGTCTCATACTTTAAAAGCGGAGGTGGCGCCATGTCTGGGATTATGTCGGCAATTGCTTACTTACTAAAGGAAATTGTCTTTCTCGTTTCCTATGTTAAAAATAACGCCTTTCCTCAACCATTGTCTGCGGCTGATGAAAGAAAATATCTCCAATTGATGGCAGACGGCGATTCAAATGCTCGCAATATCCTAATAGAGCATAACCTGCGATTAGTTGCCCATATAGTCAAGAAATTTGAAAATACAGGTGAAGACGCTGAAGATTTAATTTCAATCGGTACAATTGGTTTAATTAAAGCCATCGAAAGCTATTCAGATGGAAAAGGCACAAAGCTTGCGACCTATGCTGCAAGATGTATTGAAAATGAAATTCTTATGCATCTGCGAGCATTAAAGAAAACGAAAAAGGATGTTTCTCTCCATGACCCTATTGGACAGGATAAGGAGGGGAATGAAATTTCCCTCATTGATGTTCTAAAATCAGAGTCTGAAGATGTGATAGATACCATTCAGTTAAATATGGAGCTTGAAAAAGTAAAAGAATATATTGATGTACTAGATGAGCGTGAAAAGGAAGTGATTGTCGGCCGCTTCGGCCTTGATTTACAAAAAGAGAAAACCCAGCGGGAAATTGCTAAAGAACTCGGTATATCACGAAGTTATGTTTCTCGAATTGAAAAAAGAGCTCTAATGAAAATGTTCCACGAATTTTACCGTGCAGAAAAGGAAAAGCGTAAAAAAATGGAATAAGCGTTAACCCCGTTTGGTTAATGCCTATTCCATTTAATCCTCACTCACTTCAGTAAGTAGTCCTGCCCTTCTTCTGTTTCCAACAGCTTTTTATAATAATTTTTAGAACGCATTAAGAAAAAGACAGCCCCGACAAGAAAAACAGTTGTTAAAATCATCATCACGACTACGTCCAATTGATTTTTTTCAACCGTTGGGATTAACACACCTATATACAAGAAAGCGCTGATAGCAAGCAAAACTCTAGCGTACTGCTTAAAATCAACCATTTTTTCATAATATTCTTTAGCCTTATTCATCTCATCACCTGCTATGTCAGCTTAATTAGAATGAATCATATCATTCTCGTTGTCTACTAATTTACTGTAACATATCTTGATAAGTAACAGATGATGTAAATATTAGAAATAACAAAGGAGACTCCCACAGGTGCAGTCTCCTTTTTTACTAGGTTATATTCAGAAATAATGTTAATAAGTCAGATTTTTGACTCATCCGTGAGAAATGTTCATTTCTCACGGATGAGTCAAAAATTAACAATATTGATAAACAAAGCTTTTCGGTAAATAAAAAATTAGCGGTTTTTTAATAAATTTACCATCTTTATGACGAGGCTGGCCGAATTCAATGCAGCCTTTTCTAAGAATTGATCAAAGGAAATATTTGATTCCTTCCCAGCAATATCAGAAAGGGAACGGATAATGACAAAAGGAACTCCAAATTGATAGGCTACTTGAGCAATAGCTGCTGCTTCCATTTCGACTGCCTTTAAATCATTGAACTTTCCCCGAACAAACTCTACCCGTACAGAATCATTCATAAAGGAATCACCCGTTGCAATAAGGCCCTGAACTGTTTGAATCCCGCTGATTTCCATCGCTCCTTCCTGCGCTGCCTTAATTAACTCTTTATCTGCTTCAAAAGCAGCCGGTAGACGAGGAACTTGACCATATTCATAGCCAAATACGGTGACATCGACATCATGATGACGTACCTCTGTCGAGATAACAATATCGCCAATATTTAAATCAGGATCATAGCCGCCTGCGGATCCTGTATTAATAACATAATCCGGTGAAAATTTTTCAAGTAAAATAGTCGTTGACATGGCAGCATTTACTTTTCCTATCCCTGAACGAAGCAAAACGACATCAACCCCATCCATAACACCAAAAGTAAATTCTGATCCTGCAATGACTTCTACCGTTTGATTCTCTATTTTATCTCTCAGGATTGTTACTTCTTCTTCCATTGCTCCAATGATAGCTATTTTCATAAAATAAAACCTCTTTCATATCTTATTCTTCTCATATCATCACAGTGTGACAAACGATAACATTCTAAAAAAGTATACAGTAAAAATATTCGTTTTCACAACATCCACCAATTCCTCATACTAATCATGACTTAAGTATAGTATAATTTTATATTCCATTAGTACATAAAATAAACACTATTGCAGAAAGGAAGTACCTATATGAATTTCCAACTGGATTTTATTGAAGACAAAGTAGAATTTTATGAAGCCCACGATATTAAAACGCTTGAGAAAAAAATTAATAAGCAAATTGAAATAAATAAAGCTATTTTACTAAAAGTACATTCGGTTACTCATCAAATGCATGTGGATGAACATGGAAGAACTTTATACTCCGCTGTTGTTCATTTTAAAGCCAAATAAGAATGAACAACATAAATTGCCATATTGTAAATCAAAAAGTAGAGAGAGACATTTTTCGTCTCCCTCTACTTTGTTTTTACCACGTTATCCATTTAGTTCTTCGACCAGTGTCGGCTGCCAGCCCGTACCTTCCACCCAATCAATATAAACGCGGTATTTTTGTTTTGTATCCTTTTGAAGTATTGTTCCTACTGATTTATTGGGTCCATTATTACCAAGGAAAAGAATCGTCATATTGCTTTCGTCAATTCCAGTTGCGTACGTAATCGCTTGAACCATTTCATTCCAATTCTGTCCGCCGTATTCATTCGGTTTTGGTTCAGGCTGTGACGTTTCTATAGGCTCCCAGGCAGGATTTACAATCGTTTTCGATACTCCAGGCTCGCTTCCTCCCTCTGTAACAACTTCCTGATCTTCAATATCCTTTTTCTCTTTTTCTGATTTATCTTTATCTTTATCTTTATCTTTATCTTTATCAGTTTTGTCTTTGTCTTTCTCATTCTCAGATGCTTTTTCATCCTGCTCTTCATCATTATCAGCATTTAATTTTTCTTGATCTTGTTCATTCTTTTTCACGTCAGTCTCTTCTGCTGATTGATTAGACGATTTAACAGCTTCTGAATCTGCGATGATGCTGCTGTCTGCTCCTGCAAGAGTTTTTTTCTCGCTGGCAGTTTCATCATTACCAAAGAAAATATTAACTGAAACAAATAGTATTAATAAAAAAACAATGACAATTAGGCTATTTAATATAATATTAGTTTTTCGTCTTTTCGATCGAATTAGCGAACGAGATTTTTCATTCATGGGCTGTTTGTCGTCTCTCATTGTTTATTCTCCTCTCCCCAAAAAACATTTCTCTTATCATTCCTATAATAGTGACCAGCGCCAAAATGTATTTATTTAAAAACAGATTCAACTATATCACAGGATTAGACTGAAAAAAAGGTCCAAAATTCACTCTTGTTGAGTTTGATCATGCTCATAAATTGATTTTACCATATCTGAATAAAGAAGGTTCACACCACCTTCATTTTCTAGCACATCAAGATTAACCACTACCAGTGCATATCTGGGGTTTTGATAGGGAAAATAGCCAGCAAACCACTTGTTGTGCAGCTGCATCCCTTCCTTAAATTTTCCTGTTTCACCGGTACCTGATTTACCGGCTACTTCATATGGTAAATTCTGAAACCATCTGCCCGTTCCTTCCTCATGTGTCACCACATGGCGTAGAAGCCTTTGCAGTTTTGTTGCTGTGTAGGATGAAATTTTTTCCCCAGCTTGATCCTTTTCTTTAAAAGTTAGTAAGGATGTCCCATTTTTATATTCGATAGCTGATGCTACTCTGACCAGTTCTTTCTTTCCACCTCTGGCAATCGTTGCCATCATATTGGCTACAGCAAGCGGTGTTGCCCGAACTTCATGCTGTCCAATTCCTGTTAACCCTGCAAAATTCCTATCTGTTCTTGCTTCATCCGATAAAAATACCCTTCCATTGTCTTCCTCAGGCAGTTGTTTAAAATTCTCGTAATGATAAATATCCCCTTCCCATCCTGACGGACCAACAAATGACAATTTTCTTGCAAACTCCTCTAGGATATTCGGATTCTTTGCCTGTAATTCTTTTGCTAACGTGGCAAATGTATTATTGCAGCTCTTAGCAAAGCTATCCAGCATATTCAATTGACCATATTGATAGTTTGCATCGATATCACCGTTAATTTTCCTGCTGCAATCAAACAACCTTGCTGTATCATCTATTTGATTCTCAATAGCAGCTGCTGCTACAACTGTTTTAAACACAGAGCCTGTTATTTGCTGTTTTAACATTAAGTTTTGCGTTCCGCTAGTCTTTTCATTAAACGGATCATTTTTATTAATTTTTGGACGGGACACCATAGAAAGAACGGTATTGGTTTCAATATCCAAGAGTACAAGGCCGCCTTTTGCTATTCCGTGTTTATCCACTAATTCTTCCGCTATGTGCTGTAAACTGGAATCAATCGTTGTTCTAACATTAATTGGATAAAAGGGATTAGCAGGCTCTACATATTTTACATTAATCCCAAATAGCGGCCCGCCGCTCGCATCCACATGATAAACAAGCTTTGCTTCCCCTTCAGGTAATAAAAATTCGTCAAAACTTTTTTCCAGTCCAGTTAAACCAATTGAGGTTTTTGGGGAAACTTTTTTATCAGGATAGCGTTTTTTCAATAATGTTTCATTTTCTCCTGTAATCCCAATCACATGCTCAGCAGGATTAGTATCAATATCAAACTTCTTCTCCACTGCAAATACACCTGGAATACTCTGTTGGTTAATTTCTTCCATTTGCTTTTTTGTTAATCGCAAAGGTTCCGGACCTCCGAACGCGAAAGGCGCTTTTGCTTCTTCTACTTCGTTTATTAATTCTTTGGATGAAACCCCAATAATGGAAGCAACCTTCTGAACATCCCAATCTGTTTTTTTTAAGAAAGGAAAAAGAATGAGCACTGGAATATTTTGATGCGTTAAAGCCTTTCCGTTCTTATCTAAAAAGCCCCCTCTGCCGCTATCTATCACAATAGCCTGTGACCTTTGAGAAACACTTTCCTCTAACAAGTTGATACCATGCTTGGAAAAATGTTCGGTTTCAAAAAGCTGTAGTTGCATTAATCTGCCTATTAATAAAGCAAAGCATACAAGACAGAAACAACTCATAACGATTGCTCTGGTCCTCCACATAATAAACAACACCTCGTCAAAAGTGTTGACGAGGTGCAATCAATATAAACCATTTTATCAGAATTATTTAATTGTAACAATTTTTACATTCATTTCTCCACCTGGAGTCTGAACAGCTACTTGATCTCCAACTTTACGGCCAAGCAAGCTTTTTGCAATCGGAGAGTCATTTGAGATTTTCCCTTCAAATGGGTCTGCTTCTGCGCTTCCTACGATTGTATAGGTTTCTTCATCTCCATCCGGAAGTTCAATAAATGTAACTGAGCTTCCTAATTGAACCATATCACTTTTCAATTCGTCTTCTCCAATTATTTTGGCATTACGAATCATATTTTCAATTGTAGTAATACGCCCTTCAACAAATGCTTGTTCTTCTTTCGCTGAATCATATTCAGAGTTCTCGGATAAATCACCAAAGCTACGGGCAATTTTAATTCTTTCAACAACTTCTTTACGTTTAACCGTTTTCAAATGCTCTAACTCTTGCTCAAGCTTTTCTTTACCAGCTTGTGTCATTGGAAATACCTTTTCTACTGCCAAAACCTTTCACTCCTTCTAGTGTTCACAACCCCCATTAGATTGTGTAAATACCTCTTATTTGATTAAAATATATACATGCGCGTCCTTAATAGAACGCGCATTTTTTGTTTGATAATAAAAGGTAATAATTATTTATGCTATTGTTGCATAAAAATGATTATTATGCAATAATTCTTGACCTTTTTAGATCAATTTCTTGAAAAAAGGCTCCTTAATCATATGATTTATTTACAGCTCTTTACGCATCATATTATTTGGATAAACAGGCTTATCGACCTTAAATTGGACAATTTGCAGTGGATGCCGAGCAGCATCAAGCTCATTGCCATCTTCATCCCATATCTTCTCAACCACCTGAGTAAAATTCTCAATTTCAGGTCCAAAGAATTCCACCTCTTGACCTGGTTTAAAATGATTGCGCTGCTGTAATGTCACCATACTTGTTTCGGGATTATAGTCTAAAACTAGTCCGGCAAAATCAAAGCTTGTCTTTTTGCTATGATTTCCAAACATCTGCTCTTTATACCCTGGGACTCCTTCAAAAAATGCAGGCGCCGTTTCCCGGTTTGCACATTTTTCTAATTCTTTAAGCCATTCCGGTTGAATGACAAAATGATCTGGATCTGCACAGTAAGCATCAATCACTTTACGATAAACACTCACCACCGTTGCAATATAGTGGATAGATTTCATCCGGCCTTCCACTTTCAAGCTGTCGATGCCTAATTCAATCATAGTCGGAATGGATTGAATTAAATTTAAATCCTTTGGACTCATGGCAAATGGTGCATCATCTTGACTAAATAATGCAACCTCTTCATCATTATTCAACTGGTACAAATCATAGTCCCAACGGCATGATTGACAGCATCCTCCTCTATTCGAATCACGTGCTGTCATATGATTACTTAATGTACAGCGGCCTGAATAAGCAATACACATGGCACCATGAACAAAGGTTTCAATTTCAATATCAACCTTTTCTTTCATTTCACGAATTTCTTCCGCACTTGTTTCACGAGCAAGCACTACACGCTGAAGACCCTCTTCCTTCCAAAATTGGACTGCTTTCCAGTTTGATAAAGATTGCTGGGTGCTTAAATGCACTTCTATTTCTGGTGCTAACTGCTGACAGGTTTCAATAATTAATGGATCCGCAACAATAATTCCATGTATTCCGGCTTCCTTTAAACCAAGCAAATAGTCTTTTAATCCATCAATATTCTCGTTATGGGCAATAATATTAGTTGTTACATATATCTTTGCACCGTATTTTTTTGCAAATTCTACACCTTCCTTCATTTCTTCAAAAGTGAAGTTATCAGCGTTTGAGCGAAGGCCATATTCTTGACCCCCTATAAATACTGCATCCGCACCATAATGCACCGCAATTTTTAATTTTTCAAGATTACCAGCAGGTGCTAATAGTTCCGGTTTTTTAACGATTACCCGTTTACCATCCACTACTTGTGAAATTGGTTCTTTCGTAATAGACATAGCAATCCCCTTTCTTTTAATAAACCGTTTCTTTAAAGAAGAAGCCTGTGTCCAGCGGGCGGTGTGCCGGCTGGATTTCTTCGATTTTCTCCAGCAATTCGGTCTTAATATCTTCATAAGCATCCGGATCTTCTGTGCATGTATCAATCGCTTGACGGTAAAGCTTCGTTACTTCGATTACATAAGCCGGGTCTTGAAGTACCCCATCAATTTTAAATGAATCTACACCTGCTTCAATCATATCCTGCAGTTCATCAATGACACACATATCATTTGGACTCATAATATGTGTTCCATTTTCATCTTCAAAGATTGGATATTTATTTTCACGTTCTTTATCGTGTAAGAACATATTCTTTTCCTGTTTACGATTTTCAACTTCCATCGTTTTTCCTTGATACTCGAAATAGTGACCAAGGAGTGATCGTTTTGATTGAAACATATTAATCATGCCATGAACCTGAACCTCAATTTCAACCTCGGCCTCTTCTTTCGTTTCAAGAATCGCATCAAGATTAATTTCTGGGGCAAGAACGGCACGTTTTGCTCCTTTTCGACCCCAATAGTTACATGTGTACCAATTCGTTCCTAATTTTTCCGTACTCCAGTGAAGCTTTAAATCAGGAGCAGCTTCTCTCGCCGCCATTAATACAGCTGGATCTCCAAAGATGACAGCATCTGCCCCTGCCTTTTGTAAGAACTGAAGATAACCGGCAAGCTCAGGCACTTTATCATTATGAAATAGAGCATTCATTGCCACATATACTTTTTTACCATTTTCATGAGCTATTCTAACCGCTTTTTCTACTTGCTCACGGGAAAATTCCCCTGCTAAACGCAGTCCATATCTTTGTTCACCAATGACAAATGCATCTGCTCCTGCCTCAATTAACGGAAGGATTTGATTAACATCTGCTGGTGTTACGAGTAATTCTGGTTTTTTCACTCTTTTCACCTCTTCTTACTTATTGCTACACCGTCTCCAACGGGTAAAATGACTGTATGAAAATCAGTATGAGTCATCAGCCATTCATTAAACTGATGAATTTTTTTTACAAGATTAGCTGTCCGTTTGCTTTCAATCGTTTCTTCTGCGACTAGGCCCTTAAACAGTACATTATCTGTGACAATGACACCCTGCTCTGTTAAATAGCCTGAATACAGCTCGAAAAACCGCTTGTACTGGCCCTTTGCGGCATCAATAAAAATCACATCATACGGCGCAGAGGAAGCAACATCTTCTTCAACCTCAAGAGCATCTCCAAGAATAATACGTATTTGCGTACTCTTACCTAACTGCTCAATATATTGCTGAGCTAACGCTGCACGCTCATAATCCCTTTCAATTGTAGTTATCATTGCGTTTGGAAGTGCATGAGCCATTCGTAGCGCTGAATATCCAATAGCTGTACCAACTTCAAGAATTTTTTTCGGCTGGGCAATACGAAGTAATTGTATCATTGCCTCCATTCCAGCTAACTCCATGATAGGGATATTATTTTCAGCAGCGTAAGTCTCCATGTTTACGAAAAATTCCGGACGTTCCGGAATTAAATTTTCAATATAAGCATGTACCTTATCGTTTTTCATCTTAATAGACACCTCATTCTGTGAAACATGAAAAAAATAGCGTTTCACAGAAAAACGTCAATCGAGAAACTCGATTGTAACGATTGCAGGAGCCTCCTGCATAACTGTGTTTACGCTACTCGAAAATGATTTAAGAACACTTAAACTATTTTAACATAAAAGAACGGGAAATGCCAATAATACTTACTCCCCGTTCCTATTCTTCACTAGTATTTTATTCCCTTATTGGATATGTTCTGCTTTCTTCTCATTATGCTCAGCAAGTGTTTTCGAGAATAATACTTCCCCCTCAGGCGTTGCCAGGAAATATAAAAAATCCGTTTCGGCCGGTTCTAACGCTGCCTCAATCGAGGATAAACCTGCATTGGCTATTGGACCTGGAGTTAATCCAGGTTTTATATACGTATTATAAGGGTCCTCTATTTCTAAGTCCTTATAATAGACCTTGTCCTTATGCTCTCCTTTAGCATACAGAACAGTTGGGTCCGTCTGCAAAGGCATTCCGGAATCAATCCGATTATAAAAAACACTTGAAATCTGATCTCTATCTACTTTCTCCGTCGCCTCTTCCTCGATTAAAGAAGCCATTGTTAATAACTGATGAACAGTCATTTGTTTTTCTTCAATTTGAATACGATATTCATCGACTACTGATTTTGTCTTATTCAGCATTACTTTGACAATTTCTTCAATTGAAGGATCTTCCCTGTAGAATGGATAAGTAGCAGGATATAAATATCCTTCCAGCGGATATTTAATGAGCGGATTTAAAATCTCATTCGTTAATAATTCCGGATATTGAGATATGAGTGATTCAATAAATGTTTGATCATTTAATGCTGTCAATATCTCTTCTGGCTTATGGTTCGTATTTTTAGCAATAATCTCTGCAATTTCCGTCAACTTTTTCCCTTCAGGAATGGTTATCTTAAAAACAGCTTTCTGCATAACCTTTCCTGTTTTTAAGCTATTCACGATTTGTGGCAGAGTCATCGATGGATTCATAACATATTCACCAGCCATAAAGCCGGATTCGTTTTTAAACTTCACATAGTATTTAAATATACGGGCATCTTTAATAATCCCATTATCCTCTAATATTTGTGAAATAGTTGAAACACCTGAACCAATAGGAATCTCGATCTTTTTTTCCACTTTACTGTCAGGATCCACAGGTTTTAACGCAGAATTAATATAAAGAAACCCTCCGCCCAATACAAGAACGGCAATTAATAATATAGAAACAGTTATAATAGCAACTACCTTACGTACTACCTTTGCTTCATTTTGACGTTCTTTTAATTCTTCCATTAGACCTGAATGTTCGTCATTTTTCTCTTTTTTCTCCATTTATTCCCCTCCATTCATCAGGGCTTTTGTATACACCGAACCATTATACTATATTTTTATATCCTCGTAAAAAAGAAAAAAACAGACCGACAAAATAGTCGACCTGTTTATATTTTTATTCTTCTTCTTCCTGCTCATCCATAAATGTATTAAGCATTTCTTCAATTAAATCCCATTCTTCATCTGTTTCAATCGGCATCAATTCACCGTCTTCATTATTTTCACTCGGAGTGAAAGACGAAGCATGAATTTCAATTTCCTCATCATCATCTTCTGCACCAATTGGATAATAAAGAACATATGATTTGCCAAATTCTTCAGAGTCAAATGTGAATAGTACTTCACATAATTGTTCGTTTCCTTCTTCATCAACTACAGTAATATTATTTTCACCGTGGTTCATATTTATCACCTCATTAATTTTTACTATCTAAATATCCTTGAAGGATCATAGCAGCTGCCATTTTATCAATTACTTTTTTCCTTTTCTTGCGGCTGACATCTGCTTCTAATAGCAGCTTCTCTGCTGCAACTGTTGTCAACCTTTCATCCCAAAGAACGACCGGGATGCCAAATCGTTTCTTTAGCTCATCGGCATAAAATTGACTCGCTTCACCTCGCGGGCCAATTGTTCCGTTCATATTTTTGGGCAATCCAACTACAATCGTGCTAACCTCATATTCTTTTAATATCTTTTCCACTTCGCTGAAGCCATATTCCCCTGCAGCCTCATTAATTGCTACTGTTGTCAATCCTTGTGCAGTCCAGCCAAAAGCATCACTTAATGCAACGCCAACCGTTTTGGAACCAACATCTAAGCCCATCATTCGCATTCTTGAGATCCCTCACCATTTTGATGCTTTCATCTTTCGTAAAGAAATAAATGAATACCATTTTCCTATACAAAAGTTTAACCATTTGTATTTATATTTTTTCATAAAACAAGGCACCTTTATTCTTCCAAAAGTGCCTTGTCATTTTCTACATCAAACATACCATACGTTAGAAAGTGATTTTGCTGCTTTGTACTGCCTGTCCTATGCTTTGTTTTCCTTCAAATAGGATTTCATTAATTCTTCAATAATTTCATCCCGTTCAAGTTTACGTATCATATTGCGTGCATCCCGGTGTCTAGGGATATAGGCTGGATCACCCGATAATAGATACCCAACAATTTGGTTAATCGGATTATATCCTTTCTCCTGTAAAGCTTCGTATACTTGGAGAAGCACTTCCTTGACATTATGTTCAAAAGGTTCTTCAGGAAAATTGAATCTCATTGTTTGATCAAATGAGCTCATCATTTACACCTCACTTTTTGTAGAGGAAAAAACAAACATAATCATCTTCAAATACCGATTAAGATAGTAGTTGTATTTATTTTACACTACTTTATAACAATATCAAATGGATTTCACCCATTCTTCAACATATTCTAGGGCTGCATCTAGTTTTTCTGGATCTTTTCCTCCTGCTTGGGCCATATCTGGACGGCCGCCTCCGCCTCCGCCGCATCTTGCTGCTACTTCTTTAATTAATTTACCCGCATGGAAGCCCTTTTCCATCAAATCCTTTGTTACTGCAGCAATTAAATTCACTTTTCCTTCAACAGGGCTGCCAAGAACGACAATTCCTGATTCAAGTTTTTGCTTCAAATCATCCGCCATATTACGAAGATTATTCATGTCTGTTCCCTGAACCTTTGCCGCTAATACAGGAACCCCATTAATATCCTTCACTTTCGATACTAGACTACCCGCTTCAATGTTGCCCAATTTTGTTGCTAAAGATTCATTTTCACGCTGAAGCTGCTTCATTTCATTCTGTAGTATTTCAATTCTAGCCGGTACTTCTTTCGGATTTGTTTTTAATTTTGCAGCTGCTTCTTTTAAAATATTAATTTGATTATTCATCAAGCTATATGCGCCCTCGCCTGTTACGGCTTCGATACGGCGGATTCCGGCACCAATTCCGCTTTCGGAAACAATCTTAAATAACCCAATGACAGAAGTATTTGGAACATGACAGCCTCCGCAAAGCTCAAGACTGAAATCGCCTACTTTTACAACCCGAACAATATCGCCATATTTTTCTCCAAATAGGGCCATTGCTCCCATCGCTTTTGCCTCATTAATCCCTTTGTAGCTAATATCAACCATAATGCTCTTCCAAATTTGTTCATTAACGATTTCTTCAATTCTTTCTAGTTCATCATCATGAACCTGGCCAAAATGTGAAAAGTCAAAGCGTAAACGATCTGGCTCTACCAAGGAACCTGCTTGATTAACATGTGTTCCAAGTACATCCTTTAATGCTTGATGTAAGAGATGTGTCGCGGTATGGTTTTTAATTATCTTTGCCCGATTCTCCTCATTAACATGAGCCTGTACCTTTGTACCAGCCTTAAGCGTCCCTTCTGCCACGACGGCGCGATGAAGATTCTGGCCATTCGGTGCTTTCTGTACGTCTAGAACATTGACTTTTATTCCTGCGGCTTTTAGGTATCCTCTATCAGCAATTTGGCCGCCGCTCTCTGCATAGAAAGGTGTTTGATCAAGTATAAACTGGAACTCTTCACCTGACTGAACTTCTTCTGTTAATTGACCATCCTTTAACATGACACTAACGTTTGCTTCTAATTGAAGCTGGTCATAGCCTTCAAATGTACTTTCGTTCTTAATTTCACTTAGAACACCGCTTTGAACCTGCATAGAATCAACATCCTGACGAGCAGAACGTGCACGCTCACGCTGCTGTTCCATTTCTAGTTCAAAACCTTCGTGATCAACGGTCATGCCCTCTTCTTCCGCATATTCTTCTGTCAGCTCAACAGGGAAACCGTACGTGTCATATAGACGGAAAACATCGGCACCAGAAATCTTCGTACTGCCCTTGTCTTTTTCCTTTTTAATCACTTCAGATAAAATCGTTAAGCCTTCATGAAGTGTTTCATGGAATCGTTCTTCCTCATTTTTCACAACTTTTTCAATAAAAGCACGTTTCTCTTTCACTTCAGGATAGAAATCTACCATGATTTCTCCGACAACTGCCACAAGTTCAAACATAAACGGTCGATTAATTCCAATTTGTTTTGCATAACGTACAGCTCTTCTTAATAAACGTCTGAGTACATAGCCGCGTCCTTCATTTGACGGAATCGCTCCATCACCAATCGCAAAAGCAACTGTTCTAATGTGGTCAGCAATCACTTTAAAGGCAACATCCGTTTCTTTCTCTTTTCCATATTTAGCACCTGATATTTCTTCTGTTGCACGAATAATTGGGATAAATAAATCCGTATCAAAGTTTGTTTCTACATTTTGCACGACAGACGTGATACGCTCAAGTCCCATTCCTGTATCAATATTTTTCTTTGGAAGCGGCGTGTACGTGCCATCTGGATTATGATTGAATTCAGAAAACACAAGATTCCATACTTCTAAATAACGGTCATTTTCACCGCCTGGATACAACTCAGGGTCTTTTGGGTCGTTTCCAAACTCTGGACCACGATCGTAGAATATTTCTGTATTGGGGCCGCTCGGACCTTCCCCAATATCCCAAAAGTTTCCTTCTAAACGAATAATCCGCTCTTGCGGAATGCCTATTTTACGATTCCATAATTCAAAAGCTTCTTCATCTTCAGGATGAATTGTCACAGAAAGCTTTTCTTTTTCAAAACCAATCCATTTCTCATCCGTTAGAAATTCCCAAGCCCAATCGATTGCTTCTTCTTTAAAATAATCCCCAATAGAGAAATTACCCAGCATTTCAAAAAATGTATGGTGACGAGCAGTTTTACCGACATTTTCAATATCGTTTGTTCGAATGGACTTTTGCGCATTAGTTATACGAGGGTTCTCAGGAACAACACGGCCATCAAAGTATTTTTTCAATGTTGCTACACCGCTGTTGATCCACAATAAGGAAGGATCTTCATGAGGAACAAGCGATGCACTTGGCTCCACCGCATGACCTTTTTCTTTAAAAAAATCTAAAAACATCTGACGAATTTCTGAACCTGTAAGTTTTTTCAATGTATTAACCTCCTATTATTTTCAAAAAGCTGCAAGTATTATTTTATTGCACAAAAAAAGCCCTCTCCCTGGACAGGGACGAGAAGCTTCACTCGCGGTACCACCCTGATTATGAATGCAAGACCCGCATTCATCTCTCAATATCACCTTAACGCGGCATTACGGCAGTGATTAGCTGCACTCAGGATTAGCCTTCTGTTATTCTTCATCTAGAGCTTCTCTCAGCCATGAAAGCTCCTCTCTTTCGTGATTAATCACATTTAGATGGGCTATAACATACTCGTTCCTTCTTCATGTTTGATTATGTAAGTGTGATTATATTACGCATTATGCGATATTCTCAAAAGCTTGTCAATATTTGAACGTATGAAATACGAATTGATTATACCCCTTCTCTCGTTTCGTTTTGTTTGAACGGATTGACTGTATTCTTTTTACCGAAATACTTTATTGTGTGAAGTAAGCCTACCTTCAAAATAGCGAAAAGCGGGACGGACAAAATCATACCTGGTATTCCGCCAATTTCTTCACCCGCAAAAAGAGCAAGAATAATAATAAGCGGATGCATATGGAGACTTTTCCCAACAATAAGCGGTGACAATATATTTCCTTCTAGAAATTGCATCGAAAAAATAATGCCTGCTGTTATCATCACCATTTTTACTGAAATAGTTGAAGCAATGATAACTGCGGGGACAGCACCGATAACCGGCCCAAAATAAGGAATCACATTCGTTATGCCAATAATAATCCCAAGTAATAAAGGGTATTTCATATGGAATAACCAAAATAAAAGTGCAGTTATTGTCCCAATAACAACACAGACAAGTGTCTGTCCTCTAATATAGCTCCCCAACGATTTATCAATATCTCGTAGGAGTAATAATCCTCCCTGTCTCCATTTTCTTGGTGTTAAGTACCAAACTGCTTTCTTAATCAACCCATAATCCTTCAGCATATAAAACGAAATAAAGGGAATAATGGCAAGCGTAAATAGAGAGCCTACTAGCTCGAGAATTGAATTAATGACATTTGAAAGGATGGCAGCCAGGCGTTGTTCGATAGAAACAATTCCTTCATTTACTCTCTCTTGAATTCCATCCGGCCAAGCAGCTGTTTTATTTTGTATATAATCAACAAAAATCATATACTGATTGGTAAGCTCAGGTATGCTCTCCGCTAAATCCTTCAGCTGTTTAATGAACTCAGGCAGCCCTTTATAAAAGGCATATCCCACACCGCCAAAAAAAAGAAAATAAATGATAAAAACAGCTAGTCCTCTATGTAATCCCCCTTCATGAATCCTTTCAATAATCGGATGAAGAAGATAGGTAATAAATGCAGCTGCAATAAACGGGAACAAAATCTTAAACATTACCTTTAGGATTGGAAGCCAAATAGGCTGCAATTTAATAAAGATAAATAAGACAATCATAAAAAGGAGCAAAAACCCTAAACGGTAATACCATTTTAAAGAAATATTCAACGCTTACCGCCTCCTTAGTCTTATTGTGAAGGCAAATGCATTTTTTATACCTATTAACCGATTATTCCATAAGAAAATAATATGAATAAGGGATAACCTCAAATCAGGTTATCCCTTTTCTAATTAAATTCACCTAAAATAAAGCTTTCATACCTTTTTTCATTTTCCGTATTTGCCGGTTCGAAATGAGGTTATTTTTTTGAACGTAATTATATGCGGCCATTCCAGCACTTACAGCAAGCATGGAAGTTATCACTTTATTCATAAGTTTCACCTCAGGGGATTTATAGGATAAACCGGCGTTCATCTTCATCAAACAAATCATCAAGTGAGCTTAAAGATCCATCTTCTTCAACCTGATGGGTAAGAATCAAACCGTTTGAAAGTGTAAGCTCAATAAAACAATTCCAACAGTAGTATTGATTTATACCAATTTTTCCGATATCCTTACTCTGACAATTAGGGCATTTAAACATAAGAACACCTCACAGTTATTTAACCTTCACTATGATGGCATCCTTCCCAATCGCAGGCGGTTTATCGGCTTTCACCACACGTTTTCCTTCCATGATGTCTGAAAAGAAGCCATCCGATAATTCATACCCTATTATCGTTCCCGCTTCTTCCAGAAAATATACATCTTCTAAGAAACCAAGGCGCTCTCCTTCGCTTGTCATCATCATTCTGCCAAGAAGCCGTCCTTGGTTCTCAAACGTGTATTCCTTTGGATCTGTTAGTGGTTCTAGAACTTCTCTGTCTTCAATCATAACCCCATCAAAGCCAAAAGAAGATACATCCTTCACATTGATTTTATATGTTTTTTTAAAGAAAACGCCTTTTTTGATTAGTAACCCTCTAACCATTCCATCATTAGATATATTTAAATCACATACTTCACCTATTTTTGAACCTGTTTTCAGTTCAAACACAGGTAGTCCCTTTAATAATGAAAATGTCCGCAAAGATAATCCCACCCTTCCGAACAATCTTATTATGTGCTGATGTCTATAAAACATAAGAAGAAACGTTTTCCATTAGGAAAAGATAATTGAGGATAAAAAGAGCATCCAATTGGATACTCTTTTAACCTACATATACTCATAAGGCGTCACATTTTCCATGCCAATCATTGGATCAACATTCATCATCATTTCTTCATAGGTTATTTCCCCCGTTTGAAGAGTTTCATCCATGAGTTCCTTTGTTGGTAATGCTTCCCTCACCACTTCATTTAGTTCTATTTGAAGTTTTTCGGCTAAAGTGGTTTGCCGGGATTGTTCATCTGATCGCTCAACACCAAGTCTTAGTGCCTCTTCTTCACCACAAAGGATTAAAAATTGCTTACTCCTTGTAATAGCAGTATAAATCAAATTTCTCTGCAGCATTCGATAATAACTTTTAACAATCGGCAAAATAACAATCGGAAATTCGCTTCCCTGTGATTTATGAACCGAGCAGCAATAAGCAAGCGTGATTTGATTTAAATCCTGCCTCGTATAAGTAATTTCGACCCCTTCAAAGGAAACGACAACCATATCCTGCTTTTCTGTATTTTCTTTTGCATAAAATACAGACACGATTTCACCCATATCACCATTAAAAACATGCTTATCAGGCTGATTAACGAGCTGAAGCACCTTATCACCGACCCGATACTTTATGTTCCCAAAAGTGAGCTCTTTTCGTGAACCATCAGGATTTCCATTTAGTATTTCCTGAAGCATCTCATTTAAGCGGTCAATTCCTGCCGGTCCTTTATACATTGGAGCTAAAACTTGAATATCCCTTGGTGTGTACCCTTTTTTCTTAGCATTTAAGACTACCTTTTCAATGACATTGGCTATTTGACCAGTCTGACAGCGAAAAAAGGATCTGTCTGCCTGCTGCATGCTGACATCTTTCGGCAAACTCCCTTTTTTGATTTCATGAGCCAATTCAATTATCGAGGAACCTTCTGCTTGGCGGTAAATATCTGTTAACCGAATGGTCGGAATCACATTGGATTGAAGTAAATCCCTTAATACCTGTCCTGGGCCGACAGATGGAAGCTGATCCTCATCACCTACAAGAATAACCTGAATATGGTCCGGCAATGCTTTAAATAGTCGGTTTGCCAGCCAAATATCGACCATAGATGTTTCATCCACTATCAAGATTTTTCCTTCTAATGGGTTGTCTTCATGATGATCGAAACCTTCACTTCCATTCCATCCGAGCAATCGATGAATCGTCACTGCCGGAAGTCCGGTGGATTCAGTCATACGTTTTGCCGCTCGGCCGGTGGGGGCAGCTAGTAAAAATGGAAACGGTTCGTCTTTTTTATAGTCCTTAGGATCAAGCGAGCAGCCGTGAAGTTCTGCATATAATTCTACAATCCCTTTAATAACAGTCGTTTTTCCAGTGCCGGGACCGCCGGTCAATAATAAGAGAGGGGACATCAAGGCTGTTTGTATGGCATCTTTTTGTGTTGGTGCATATTGAACACCAATTCGTTCCTCTAAATTGCCAAGCGCTAGCAAGAACTCCGATTCAGGAAATTGGTCGGCATACTCGGTTTGCTTAAGAAGTTTCTTAATACTTGTTACAAGCCCCTTTTCAGAAAAATAAAGATACGGTAAGTAAAATTTTTTTTCTTCAACAATAATTTTTCCTTCTTCTTCAAGCTTTAACAATTCGTTTGTGATATCAGCATATTCAATTTGGTCACGTTTATTTTCTTCAAGAAGTCTTTGCACACTAACTAACAGGTGTTCTGCATCGACAAACACATGACCATTTTGCATGCATTCCTGCTCTAATATATAAAGACAGCCCGCTTTTATCCGATCTGGATGGCTGCCCGTAATTCCTTGCTGGTGTCCGAGTTCATCTGCACGAGCAAAGCCGATTCCCTCTACATCCTCAACTAGCTTATAAGGATTCGTGTGAATCACATCTATCGTTAATTCTTTATAGACCTGATAGATTTTCATCGATAACTGCGGACCAAAGCCATATTGATTTAACGCAATCATTGCCTGCTCAAGACCTTGATGCTCCATCAGGGTATCATATAAATCTTTTGCTTTATCAGGCGGCAATTTGGGAACTTGCTCGAGCAGGGAAGGCTGATTTAAAATCCTTGTAATCGCATTTTCACCGAGTGTATCAACAATTTTCTCAGCTGTTTTCTTACCAATCCCCTTAAAGAGCTCACTTGAAAGGTAGGTGACAACTCCTTGCTTTGTCTGCGGCATATCCTTACGAAAATGTGTAGCATGAAATTGCAGACCAAACTTTTGATGCTCTTTCATCTCACCATAAAAGATATACGCTTCCTGCTCATGGATTCTTGGGAAATAACCTGTAATCACAGCTTCTCTGTCATTATAATTTTCATTTGTTTCATCCACTCTAATTCTAAGAACGGTATATAAATTTTGTTCATTATGAAAAATTGTGACAATCGGTTTCCCTTTAATAAACTTTCCCTGTTCAGCATATAAATCAAGTGAATCCTGCTTTTCCACTCTTTCTTCCCCTCCTTGCCGTTTATGACTTTATTATCCTGTTATTGACTATTCTCCTCAATTAAACGTTTTCCGTGGCCTGCTAGTAGATGGTCTGGCTGGATTTCGAGAGCTTTTTCAAACATTTCTAATGCTTTTTCACCCTTTTCCTGAAATCCATATGCCACACCTAAATTATAAAAGGCATCTGCATGCTGCGGGTCAATCTCGATACATTTCTCAAATTGCTTAATGGCTTCATCAATATATTGCTGATTCGCTAAACACAGTCCATATTGGAAAAAACCTTCTGCATCCTGTTCATTCAATTCCGTACATCTTTGAAAATAAGGAAGAGCTTTTAAAGGCTGTTCCAATGCCACAAGGGACATACCCAGCATAAAAAAGTTATCTGAAGAATCTAGTCCCCTTTTCATTGCCGTTTCAAACATGGTTTTCGCCTGGTCGAATTGCTCATTCTCATAATAGACATTCCCTGCACTATAATAGGCGGCAGCAGCATTTTCATCTAATTCAATTGCCTTTTGAAAAAATTGCAGTGCTTTTTCTGTTTCACCAACAGCAGCGAGCAAATTACCAAAGTTTATGTATGAAACAGGTTCATTGGGAGTTTCTTCAATTGCCTCCATAAAAACCTTTGCTGCATCCTCCCACTTACCTTCCTGCATATATTGAATTCCTAGCTGATTTTTATCCAAAGTTCTTCACTCCGTTCCTATTGTTCAATAAAAAAGTATAGCATACTTCATCTCTTGATAAGAACTAGAACGATAAAAAAAGGCGCCAAGCATCACAGTTATACTGCAGATTCCTGGCACCTTTTAAAACAATCTTTTGTATTACCCTACATATGTGAGTTGTTCATCATTTTTAAATACTTTATCAATGGTTCCGCCGCCGAGGCATTCATCACCATTGTAAAAAACAACGGCTTGTCCTGGAGTGACAGCGCGAATAGGTTCTTTGAACACTACTTTTACCTTTTGGTTATCCATTACTTCAACTGTCACTTGATTATCCGGCTGACGATATCTGAATTTTGCCGTGCATTCAAAGTTTGATGGTTTTTCTATGTTGGAAACCCAACTTACATTTGTTGCGATAATGGATGTAGAATATAACTTTTCATTATGAAAGCTTTGTCCAACATACAGAACATTTCGTTTTAAATCCTTACCGATGGCAAACCAAGGTTCACCGGCTCCGCCAATCCCAAGTCCATGGCGCTGACCGATTGTATAATACATGAGACCATCGTGCTTACCAACTACTTTGCCATCAAAAGTTTCCATATTTCCCGGCTGTGCGGGTAAATATTGACTGAGGAAGGTTTTAAAGTTTCGTTCTCCAATAAAGCAAATTCCCGTACTATCCTTTTTCGTTGCTGTTGCTAATCCTGCTTCTTTAGCAATTTCCCTAACTTTGGCTTTTTCAATGCCTCCGATTGGGAACATCACCTTTGAAAGCTGTTCCTGCGATAATTGATTAAGAAAATATGTTTGATCTTTATTTTCATCAATACCTCGGAGCATCTTATATTCCCCGTCACGATATTCTACCCGCGCATAATGACCGGTTGCTAAATAATCCGCCCCTAGGTTCATTGCGTGCTCTAAAAAGGCTTTAAACTTTATTTCCTTGTTGCACATGACGTCTGGATTTGGCGTTCTTCCCGCCTTATATTCATCAAGAAAATACGTAAATACTTTATCCCAATATTGCTTTTCAAAATTGACGGCATAATATGGGATTCCAATTTGATTGCAGACACGTATCACATCTTCATAATCCTCTGTCGCTGTACATACGCCAAACTCGTCTGTATCATCCCAATTTTTCATAAAAATGCCAATGACATCATACCCTTGCTGCTTTAACAAAAGAGCCGCAACAGAAGAATCTACGCCGCCAGACATTCCTACTACAACACGTGTGTCTTTTGGTTCCTTCACCAAAGCTCCCTCTTTTCACCTATTTATTCGTTAATCTTTGTACGATTTTAGCCATTTCGTCTCCGACCTTTTTCATTTGCTCAACTGAATTCGAAATTCCAAAGCTAAACCGAATTGAGTTCGTCAACTTATCAGATTCTTTCCCAAACATGCTGACAAGGACATGCGAAGGCTCCACTGCGCCAGCTGTGCAGGCAGACCCGCTTGATGCAGCAATCCCCGCCAAATCAAGGTTAACTAAGAGCGCCTCCACATTGGTTCCAGGGAAGCTGACATTCAATACATGCGGCAATGAAGACTCAAGCGTTCCATTAATTGAACACACAGTTTGGTTTGACCTTAATGTGTTTATTAGTGTTTCTTTATACAGCTTATACTGCTCCCTGCGAGTTTCTCTGGCTTCTTCCATCAGCCTAACCGCTTCAAAGAAACCGGCAATTGCAGGAACATTCTCTGTCCCAGCGCGTCTTTTTCTTTCTTGGTCTCCCCCAAATGATTGCGGAGCCAGTTTCACTCCATTTTTTATATAGAGAAAACCGATACCCTTAGGCCCGTTTATTTTATGTGCAGATACGCTCAACAAATCCACTTTCAATTCATTAACATCTATCTTCTCCATCCCGTATGCCTGTACCGCATCTGTATGAAAAAGGGCTTGATGCCCTGTTAATATCTGTCCCATTTCTGCAATGGGCTGGATAGTTCCAACTTCATTATTTCCATACATAATGGTAACAAGAATCGTATCATCTCTTAATGATTTTTGAAAGTCTATTATAGAAATCATCCCTGTTTCATCAACAGGTAAATAAGTGACTTCGTACCCTCTTTTTTCTAATTCTTCACAGGCATGCAAAACAGCGTGATGTTCAATCCTTGTTGTAATAATATGTTTTCCTTTATCCTTATTCGCTTCAACAGCACCAAAAATAGCATAATTGTCGGCTTCCGTTCCGCCGCTCGTAAAGATTATTTCTGTCTCTAAGGCACCAATACTCCAGGCAATGCCAAATCGGGCTTCATCAACAATTTTCCTTACTTCACGCCCATAGGAATGAATACTTGAGGGATTTCCAAAATGTGCGGCCATTGTACCTGCCATCTTTTCAATAACTGCCGGGTGCATGGGCGTTGTAGCCGCATGATCGACATAAATCCGTTCCAAATCTTTCACCTTCTTACTAAAATCCTTTTAAATGTAGAACATGTAGGAATCAATTTCACCTTCATCCTTATGATTCGCTAAATCTTGGATTGTGGTGTTATCAAGGACGTCTTTCACTGCATCCCTTATTCTAATCCATAATGCCCGTTTCACCGGTTCTTCATCCTCAATTCCTTCGACAGGTGTAATCGGTCCTTCAAGAACACGAATGATATCACCTGTTGTAATATTAGATGGATCATCAGCTAAAATATAGCCTCCATATGCTCCGCGAACACTTCTCACTAATCCTGCATTCCTTAAAGGAGCAATTAGCTGCTCTAAATAATGTTCTGATAAATCATTTGCTTGGGCAATGGATTTTAACGAAACCGGTCCATCACCATATTTTTTTGCTAATTCAATCATAATAGTCAGGCCATAACGTCCCTTTGTTGAAATTTTCATTTCCTAACACCTCTCTCAATTTATTTCAATCAAATAACAGATAAGTATATAGATAAATGTCTTTATATGAAAACATAGATGAATAGTACAAGATAAAAACATACTATTTAGATAAACTTTATCTATTATATCATATTATCCAATACCCTTGCAGGCTTTCGCTTGATGTATGTTAGGATATGGCATCTCTAGCAGCTATTTCCCCTTTTTAAATTGTTCCAGTCTTTCATAAATTGCAGAAAATCGCTTTTCATCGCCGGCTTCAACCGGATGGTAATATTTTGTCCCCTTTAAATTATCTGGTAAATACTCCTGATTCACCCAGCCGCCAAAGGTTCCAATTGGATAATCATGAGGATATTGATAGCCAACATGCCCAAGTGCCTTTGCACCTGAATAATGAGCATCTCGCAGATGTTTAGGAATCTCGCCTACTTTTCCTAATCTAATCCCCTCTATCGCTGCATCTAATGCTTTATAGGCAGAATTTGATTTAGAGGATAAGCACATTTCTACCACTGCTGCGGCTAGCGGGATTCTTGCCTCAGGAAGACCGAGACGTTCTGAAGCTGTTACAGCAGCTAATACTCGCCCGCCAACATCGGGATTAGCAAGTCCGATATCTTCATAGGCAATTACCAGGAGTCTTCTATTAACGGATACTAAATCACCAGTTTCCAATAAATGTGCCAAATAATAAAGCGCTGCGTTCACATCACTACCCCTGATGCTTTTTTGCAGACTGGATAATAGGTTATAATAATGAGAACCCTTTTTATCTCCGTACACTCCAGCTTTTTTTATCATTCTATCGATTGTATCATTTTGAATTTTATATGTATTCTCAGAGATATCAGAGGAATAGACGATGGATTCAAGCATGGTAAGTGATTTTCGAGCATCCCCTGCTGCACCTTCAGCAATAACCTCAATTTGCTGTTCTGTAATGTCAATCGATAGGCCGCCAAGTCCCTTTTTCTCATCCTTTAATGCCCTTATAATCAGCTCTTTTATATCTTCCTTTGAAAGCCTTGTTAATTGCAGAATCTGCCCACAGCGGCTGCGGATTGCTGGATTTACATCATGGAAAGGATTTTCTGTTGTTGCTCCTATTAAGACAATGCTTCCATTTTCTACATGGGGGAGCAAATAATCCTGCTGCGCTTTATTAAAGCGATGAATTTCATCTAAAAAGAGAATCAGTTTTCCTGTTAATCTTGCTTCTTGGACTACCTCTTCGACATCCTTTTTCCCAGAAGTTGTTGCGTTTAAAGCAACAAAGGGAAGCTTTGTCGTACCTGCAATCGCAAAAGCAAGCGAGGTCTTTCCGATTCCAGGCTCCCCGTATAGCAGCATAGAAGGTACATAGCCTTTTTTAACCATTTTATATAAACTTGTATCTTTCCCAATAATCTCCTTTTGTCCGATGATTTCCTCGACTATAGTCGGACGCATTCGAAAAGCAAGTGGTTCTCCGTTCAAACCCAAAACCCCCATTACAGTTCTGCTTTCATTATAGACCAAAGTATAGTGTCAGGCACTTATAATACACATTTCAGTCTAATTTGTACTTAGGTGTATAGTATTAATTATTAGGCTATGTTAAAGAATCCTGTTGATTAGCTAGATTTTTGACTCATCCGTGAGAAATCTCCAGTTCTCACGGCTTTCAGCTGTGCTGAAAGGTTGCTGTATGGTTAGGAAGTGACAGGAGAAAATTCATTTTCCCCTGTCACTTCCTAACCATACAGCTTTAAATGAGTCAAAAATCAACCTTGTTAATAAACAGAGCTAATGATTAAGAGGCTATATCCCTTCTCCCGAAAACAATATAAGCTAAAGAAAGGAAGAGAATGAAATAAATCAGCAGCATAAATAATGAAAAGGGAAGAGTCATGCCCTCCACCATTGGTCTACCTGTGAAGTACTGCATTAAATCTGTATTTGCAAATAATAGATATTTTGCCCAGGAAAACTTCAGCGCAATTAATTGTGTTACTTGTCCTCCTGTAAACATCAGAAAAAGAGATAATCCTATTGCAAGTGAATTATTTCGAAAGACCGCAGAAATCATAAAAGCCATCGTTGCAAGCATAAACATATTAATTGATTCCAAACCATAGAAAATGAATAAATGTAAAGGCATGCTTTGTTCTGTAATGGAACCTTGATAATAACTTAAATAGGGCGTCGGATTTTCCGGAAATCCGAACAGAACAGTCCCTATTATTGCTGAATAGCCAAATAAAATAAAAAGCATTAAGAAGCCAAATATCAGCACGGTTATAAATTTAGTTCCCAATACTTTCGAGCGATTTATCGGCCTTATCAATAAAAGCTTTATAGTTCCCCAGTTAAATTCGCTTGCAACAATGCCAGCAGCAATGATAATCGTGAATAAGCCGGCAAAATCAATCATGAATGAAGTATCTTTTACAAAGCTCCAAACCGAATATTCTTCATTCGGCGATAGACGATGCTCTATTCTATATTCGTTGAGGGAGATTTGTCTTTCATAATACTGAGCAGTATTTTGAGATAACCTATCACCCGATTCTTCCATCTGCTTCCTTAGACTTTCATTTTCTAATAGGAGTCCCTGCTCCCAATTTTCATTATCTGGAACAGAACCGCCTTGTTCCTGGTATTTAATAAATGCGCCTGTTATCGTAACCATGAAGAGCAGAAGTCCAATCATGACATAGGTTCCCGTCCGTCGAAAGATTTTCATCCACTCATTTTTAATAAGATTAAGCATGAGCCTGCCCCTCCTTTTCCCCAGTGATTTCTAAAAAGCGATCCTCTAATGTTTTTGTCACTTCCTGAACACTATAGATATCGATTCTGTTATTAACTAATTCTGTAATAATTCCCGGCACTTGCTTTTTTGGAATCGTAAGAAGGACTCTATCATCGGTGTGTTTTATTTTTATATCTGGGTAAGCAGAGGTTATTACCTGTATGGCCCCTGCAGCATCTCCTACTTCGAAAGCAACGACACTCTCCGAACCTTCAATAAAATGTTGAACAGGCTGGACATCGATGAGCTTTCCATCTTGAATAATAGCAATCCTGTCGCACATCATTTCCATTTCAGCTAATAAATGACTGGATACGATGACGGCCATGTTCTTTTCTCTAGCAAGAAATCGAAGATGATCACGAATTTCTCTTATTCCAGCGGGATCCAGGCCGTTTGTCGGCTCATCAAGAATTAATACATCCGGTTCATGCAGAAGACTCTGAGCCAGTCCCAGACGCTGCCTCATTCCCAAGGAATAGGTTTTTACTTTTTCATGAATCCGCTCAGTTAAATCTACTAACTTGACGATTTCATCAATTTTCTCCTTCGAGATACCGTTTGACATCCGGGCATAATGGATTAAATTCTGATAGCCAGTAAGAAACTTATACATTTCCGGATTTTCAACAATCGCTCCAATATGACGAATCGCTCCTTCAAAATCCTTTTTGATGCTTTTACCCGCAATTTCAATATCGCCTTCGGTTATTCCAATTAGACCAACCATCATGCGAATGGTCGTTGTCTTTCCCGCTCCATTTGGGCCTAAAAAACCAAATACTTCTCCTTTATGTACCGCAAAGCTGATAGAGTCAATAATCTTCCTGCCTTTTATGACCTTTGTTACATCGTTAAGTTTAACTATCTCTGTCATTTTTTCACAAAACTCCTTTCACTGTATAAGGATGTTCATTTATTAAAACATGAAAAAAGACGCTAATAAACTTAAGCGTCTTTTACAGTAGTGATTTTAATATCACTCAGCAGCTGTCTTACGGTGTAACTTGCCATAATAAGACCTGCCACGGACGGTACAAATGCATTGGAGGAAGGCGGCATTTTAGCCTTGCGGATTTCTGCATCGTCTTTTCCAACTACTTTTCGAACGTCTTCCCTAATAACAATCGGACTCTCATCAGAAAAGACAACTGGAATGCCTTTTCTGATTCCTTCTTTTCTTAATCTTGTCCGGATGACTTTTGCTATTGGATCTGTATGTGTTTTCGAGATATCAGCAATTTGAAAACGGGTTGGGTCCATCTTATTGGCTGCACCCATACTTGAGATAATTGGGATTTTCCTGTGCAGACATTCTTTCATTAAATGAATTTTATAAGAAATAGTATCTGACGCATCGATAACAAAATCAAGATTGTGAGCAAAAATTTCTTCATACGTTTCTTCTGTATAAAACATGTTCATGTCAATTACTTCACAGTCAGGGTTAATATCAGCAATTCTTTCCTTCATTAATTCTGCTTTAGGTCTTCCGACTGTAGAAAGTAATGCAATAACCTGACGATTCACATTTGTTATATCGACAACATCTTTATCAATGAGAACAAGCTTCCCTACACCGGAGCGGGCAAGCGCTTCAGCAGAAAATGATCCGACCCCTCCAATCCCTAGAACGGCCACAGTGCTGTTCTTCAACTTTTCTAAACCTTCTTTGCCAATCGCTAATTCATTACGAGAAAATTGATGTAACATTAAACCAACTCCATTTGCAACTTCGATTACCTTTAGATTTCCTGTTTAAGACTATAACATACTATAATTTTAAAACAAGAATTAATGCATAATTAACATACATCCCCATCAAAAAAACCACGTCAATAGACATGGTTTTAATTCTCTATTCATGGAGAAGAGTCCCAATTATGCCGTCGCTTATAGCCTTTGTTTGAACCCGCACAAAGCAGGTGGGTGTTCTATCCCAGTCTTTGTAAATCCCCAGTAAGAGCTTTACGAATGTAAGCCCTTAGGTAAGGCCTGTACGCAAATTGGAAACTCCGAACTCCCAAAGGTAAAATGTTCGGTCAAACGTTAGGTAGTACTACGAGCACATCAGGACCCTTATCTAATTGTTATAATAGCATAATGCAAAACAGCATTCAAGAAACGTAAAATGACTATTTTTGTCACATTATTTAATTACTGTTGAGGCAAGATTAAGTTCTAGCAATTGTGCCTGACTTACTTCCCCAGGTGCATCTGTCAGAAGATCACTTGCACTAGCTGTTTTAGGGAAAGCAATGGTATCGCGTAAATTAGTTCTTCCCGTTAACAGCATCACAAAACGATCCAGCCCTAATGCAATACCGCCATGCGGTGGTGTTCCATAGTCAAACGCATCCAGCAAAAAGCCAAATTGCTCGTTTGCTTCTTCCTCTGAAAAGCCTAATGCTTTGAACATTTTATTTTGAACATCTCTTTCAAAAATACGTAAAGAACCGCCGCCAAGCTCATATCCATTTAAAACGATATCATATGCTTGAGCACGTACCTTGCCTGGTTCAGTGTCGAGAAGTTCGATATCTTCTCTAACAGGCATTGTAAACGGATGGTGTGCAGCAGAATAGCGTCCAGTTTCTTCATCATACTCAAGCAATGGCCAATCTGTCACCCAAAGGAAGTTAAATTTACTTTCATCAATTAAATTAAGATCTTTGGCAATTTTCAAACGCAGCGCACCTAATGCATCTGCAACTATCTTTTTCTTATCAGCAACAAATAAAATTAAATCATCTTTTTCAACGGCAAGGATTCGGTTAACAGCAGCTAATTCTTCCTCACTAAAGAACTTAACAATCGGTCCTTTTAAACCATCCTCTTCTGCTTTAAGCCACGCAAGTCCTTTTGCTCCATAGCGTGCTGCATATTCAGTAAGAGCGTCAATATCTTTTCTAGAATAGCTCGTTGCACCCTTTTTAACATTAATCGCTTTTACTTGTCCGCCAGTTGAAGCAGCCGCAGCAAATACTTTGAAATTAGAGCTTTGGAAAACCTCAGATAAATCTGTCAGCTTAAGTTCAAATCTTGTATCCGGTTTGTCTGAACCATAGCTTCCCATTGCTTCATCATATGGAATACGAGGGAATGGAACTGTAATATCGATACCTTTCACTTGCTTCATAATTCTTTGAATCATGTTTTCAATCATGCCCTGAATATCTTCAGCACTCATGAAGCTTGTTTCAATATCCAATTGAGTAAATTCCGGCTGACGGTCTGCACGCAAATCCTCATCACGGAAACAGCGGGCAATTTGGTAATAACGTTCTACACCGCTGACCATTAACAGCTGTTTGAAAAGCTGCGGTGATTGCGGAAGCGCATAGAATTCCCCTGGATGCACACGGCTTGGTACAAGATAATCACGCGCACCCTCAGGTGTACTTTTTGTTAAAATCGGCGTTTCAATATCAAGGAATCCTTCACCGTCAAGAAAATCACGCATAACTTTAGTTACTTGGTGGCGCATTTTTAGTGTATTAAACATAACCGGTCTTCTTAAATCAAGGTAACGGTATTTTAAACGAACATCCTCTGAAACCTCAACATCATCCTCAACCATAAACGGAGGTGTTTTTGATTCATTAATGATAGTCATTTTTTCTACCTGTACTTCGATTTTACCAGTACTTAAATTAGGGTTAAATGTAGATTCATCCCTCGCAATAACCGTACCAACGACATCAACAACATATTCACTACGGACTTTTTCTGCAACCTCTAATGCTTCTTTAGAAGTTTCCGGGTTAAATACAACTTGTACAATTCCTGTACGGTCGCGTAAATGAATAAAAATTAATCCCCCAAGGTCACGGCGTCTTTGCACCCAGCCCTTTAAATTTACTTTTTCTCCAATCGAACTTTCTGGCACTTCTCCGCAAAAATAGCTTCTTCCAAACATAATCCCTTTTCCTCCCTATTGCTGTAATTCTTGAAATTTTTCAATAAAGTTTTCTAAGTTCATTTCCCACTGGTCACCAGTTTCCATTCTTTTGACAAGAATCCGGTTTTCTTTTAACTCGTTTTCGCCTAATATAGCAACAAACTTTGCGTTCAAGCGGTCAGCCGCCTTCATTTGCGCCTTAATTTTGCGGTCTAAGTAATCTCTTTCAACTGAAAACCCAGCTAAGCGCAGCCTTTGAAGCAGCCCAACAGTATAGTCTTTTGCTTCTTCTCCTAAAGAAACAAGATAACAATCAATTCCCTTGTTGACTGGAAGCTCTACAGATTCTGCTTTTAATGCAGCAATAAAGCGTTCAATACTAAAGGCGAAGCCAATTCCAGGTGTTTCTGGACCCCCGATTTCTTGTGTCAGTCCATTGTAACGACCGCCGCCGCATAGAGTTGTAATAGCCCCAAACCCTTCTGCATCACTCATAATTTCAAATGCAGTATGATTATAATAATCTAATCCTCTGACGAGATTAGGATCAACTGTAAAAGGAATAGCCAAATCTGTTAAATACTGCTGAACCTTCTCAAAATATCCTTTTGACTCATCATTAAGATATTCAATGATAGAAGGTGCTGATTTCATAAGCTCATGCTCACGATCTTGTTTACAATCAAGAATCCTCATCGGATTTTTTTCAAGACGATTTTGGCAATCCTGGCAAAACTCTCCGATTCGCGGTTCAAAATGCTGAATCAATGCACTACGGTGTGCCAAACGACTTTCCTTGTCACCTAGGCTATTAATAATTAGTTTTAACTTTTTTAGCCCTAAACTACTATAGATGGACATGGCCAGCGCAATCACTTCCGCATCAATTGCCGGATCTTGACTTCCTAAGGCTTCAACACCGAACTGGACAAACTGTCGGAAACGTCCTGCCTGCGGTCTTTCATAGCGGAACATCGGCCCCATATAATATAATTTAACGGGCTGATTCGGGTCGCCATACATCTTATGCTCTACAAAAGAACGAACCGCAGCAGCCGTTCCTTCCGGGCGCAGTGTCAGACTACGTCCGCCTCGGTCTTCAAATGTATACATTTCCTTTTGAACAACATCTGTTGTTTCGCCAACTCCCCTTGTAAACAGCTCGGTGTGTTCAAAAATTGGCGTTCGGATTTCTCTATATTGAAACCTTTCACAAAGCTCACGCGCTTTTTTTTCGATGAACTGCCATTTTTCTACTTCTCCAGGCAGTATATCCTGAGTTCCTCTAGGTATCTGGATTGACATAAACGCACGAAACCTCCTTGATAACAAAATAGTTAACCTATCTTTTGAAAAAGTTATATAAAAAAGCTCCCGTCTCCTTGTATGATTTATACAAGGGACGAGAGCTTATATTCCCGTGGTACCACCCTAATTTGAAGCAATATGTATAGATTGCTTCCACTTTTTCCGTTAACGCCTGTGTACGTTCTTCCCCTACTAAAGAAGAATATTCTTCTGTTTCAGAGCGAAGCCTCGGAAGTGTTCTTCATTTAGTCAGCATGCAGAAACACTCTCAGCCAACGGTGTTCCCTCTCTATCCATGTGGGTCTAAATTACTTTTCTTCTTCTACGGCAATATTCACATTATCTACATAATATTACGAAGCTTCCCGAAAATTGTCAATAGTTGTAGTTAATTTCTTTCCATTTGCTTTTTTAACTTTTTGACATCTTGAGGAGATAAACCGAATTCAGAGGCGAATTCAACTGTTTGAGCATTCTGTTCTTTTTGAGTCAAATCATGAAAATCTACACCATTCAATTGGTTATGACCAGAAATAGCTGATAATCCCTTATCTCCGTGCCGCATTGTCATCCACCCTTACGTAATTTCTCATTTTTTATTTCTTTAGTTATCTTTCCCAAATTCGCTTGAATCATTTCATAAAAAGAAATAATTCATTCGAAAAGGCTAAAAAAAAGCTAAAATAATCCGATACAAGAGAAGGGATATAGCCTGCTTAAAGAGAAGTAATTTTTCAAGTAGGATATTTTATTTCTCGAACAAACGAAAGGATGAAGCACAAATCATTGCAAATCTACACAAAGGGAGGGAACTGAATTTGCTTAAAAAGAAATTGATTTTTCTCATCTGTATCGCTCTCTGCCTTACATGGCTTGGGACAGCCTCCATTACACATGCAGCAGGTACATCCATCACAATCACAACGGATAATTTAAATGTCAGAAAAGGTCCAGGACTTGAATATGGTGTATTAACTACATTGAATAAAGGAGGAGTTTATTCCGTTTTAAAAGAAGAGGATGAATGGACGCAAATTCAACTGCAGAACAATGAAAAAGGCTGGGTTGCCAATTACCTTATCAATAAGAATGAAGGAGAAAGTCCATCACAAACTTCATCCGCTGAACAGCAAAACCAGGAAATAAATTCATCTGATACCGGACTTGTTACTGCAAATTCTTTAAACTTCCGTGCTGCCCCATCATTAGATGCGGACGTTGTCGGCAAGCTTTACCAAGGAACTCACGTTAAAATAATTTCTAAGCGTAATGATTGGGTTGAGATTCAGTATGCCGGCCAAACTGGATGGATATCAGGGGAATATATTCAACTGTCAAAAGAAGAAAATCATACCGAAACAAATGTACAGACACTTGAAGATACAACGTTAACCATTGTACATAACGGCACGAATATCAGAAAAAATCCGAATACACAATCAACGATTCTCCAGCGGGCAAATGCGGGTGAAACATTTAGAGCGATTCACTTTGAAAATGATTGGTATGAAATTCAATTGCCTGACGGACAAACTGGCTATGTAGCGAACTGGGTTGTTTCTGAACAAAATGAGGAACTAACCCAATCAACGAGCAGTGAAGAGAATCACTCCGAAATATCACACAACGACTTGAGTCAATATTTAGCAAACAAAAAAATTGTGATTGATCCCGGTCATGGCGGAAAAGATGGAGGAACAACAGGAACAAGAGGCACATTGGAAAAGGAACTAACATTAGAAACTGCCCGTCATCTATTCGATAAGCTAAGGGCTGCCGGTGCAGATGTTACATTAACAAGGCAGCGGGACAAGTATTTAAACTTACCTTATCGAGTCAACGTAGCCAATGAGCAAAATGCGGATGCATTTATCAGCATCCATTATGACAGTACAAAGGATCGCAATGTTCGCGGTTTAACAACTTATTTTTATTATCCATGGCAAAAAGAACTAGCTGTTAATATCCACTCTGCTGTCATTGATGAAACAAAGATGAACGACCGGGGTGCTCGCTTTGGCGATTACTATGTTATTCGTGAAAATAATAAAAAAGCGGTTTTGATTGAATTAGGCTATTTAAGCAATCCCGCAGAAGAACTTCACGTTCAATCGAATCAATATCAAGAATCAGCAGCAACTGGAATTTATGAAGGACTTGCCCGCTATTTTAAAGAACAATAATAAAAGAGAGCAGAAATTCTGCTCTCTTTTATTATTGGCTCTATTAACAAACCTTCTTGATAAACAAAGCTTTATTATTCATTTTCCAATATTAAAGTTACAGGTCCATCATTCACTAAAGAAACATCCATCATAGCTCCAAACTCTCCGGTTTCTACCTTGACGCCTTTTTCCTTTAATAATTCGTTAAAACGCAGATATATCGCTAACGCATGGTCCGGCTTTGCCGCCTCCATAAAATTAGGCCTTCTTCCTTTACGGCAATCTCCATATAAGGTAAACTGCGACACAGATAAAATACTTCCTCCCTTATCAAGTAAGGAAAGATTCATTTTGTTGTTTTCATCTTCAAAAATACGCAAATTCACAATTTTATCCGCTAAATAGGCAGCGTTCTCCACTGTATCCTCATGTGTAACACCAACAAGCAGTACAAGACCATTTGAAATTTCTCCAACAACCTTTTTATTTACTGTTACACAAGCTTCCTTACTTCTTTGTACAACAACTCGCATCTTTTCCACCTTAATTCATGATTCTTCTTACTGCATAAAGATCAGGTATTTGCTTAATTCGGTCGACTACTTTTTGCAAATGACTTACATTGAGAATAGAAATGGACATCGTTATTGTTACCATTTTATTTCGATCCGTACGTCCGGACACCGTTGAAATATCAGTCTTTGATTCATTGACAGCCTGCAGTACTTCATTTAGAAGGCCTCTTCTGTCAAAACCGGTGATTTCAATTTCAACATTGTATTCCTTCTTATCATTTAAACCTGATTCCCATTCAACAGGTATAAGCCTTTCCTTTGCATCGTCCGTCACGATATTCGGACAATCCTTGCGATGGACCGAAACCCCTCTTCCTTTTGTGATAAAACCAACAATTTCATCGCCAGGAACAGGATTACAGCAGCGGGAAAGACGGATTAATAAATTATCAATTCCTTCTACCCTGACACCAGATTCACGTTTTTTCTTTGTTTGCAGCGGTTTTAATTCCGAAACCGCATTAGCAAGGTTAGCAACCTGTTCCTGATCCCGCTTTTTACGCCATTTTTCAGTTAATCGATTGGCTACCTGTAAAGCGGTAATCCCATTATAGCCAACAGCAGCATACATATCCTCTTCATTGGCAAAGTTGAATTTTTCCACGACACGTTTCACATTATCAGGAGTTAAAATTTCTTTTAAGTCGAATTCCATCAGACGGATTTCTTTTTCCACCTGCTCGCGGCCTTTAATAATATTTTCTTCTCTTCTTTGCTTCTTAAAGAAAGCTCTAATCTTATTTTTCGCCTGTGATGTTTGTGCAAGCTTGAGCCAGTCCTGACTTGGTCCATAGGAATGTTTCGATGTCAGTATTTCTAAAATATCTCCCGTTTTCAATTTATAATCAAGAGTGACCATTTTCCCATTTACTTTCGCTCCGATTGTTTTATTTCCGATTTCAGAATGAATTCGATAAGCAAAATCAATCGGTACAGAACCTGCCGGGAGTTCAATCACATCACCCTTAGGCGTAAAAACAAATACCATATCAGAGAACAGGTCGACCTTTAACGATTCCATAAATTCTTCTGCATTTACCGTATCATCCTGAAATTCAAGGATTTCACGGAACCATGTCAATTTATCTTCAAACGTTGAATTTTCCTGCAGTGTTTTTCCTTCTTTATACGCCCAGTGAGCCGCAATCCCAAATTCGGCGATTCGATGCATTTCAACTGTACGAATCTGCACCTCAAGCGGGTCACCCTTCGGACCAATCACAGTGGTATGCAATGATTGATACATATTTGGCTTCGGCATGGCAATATAATCCTTAAAACGACCCGGCATTGGTTTCCAGCATGTATGAATAATACCAAGCACGGCGTAACAGTCCTTTATCGAATTGACAACAATCCGAATCGCCAACAAATCATAAATTTCATTAAATTGTTTGTTTTGCCGGGACATTTTTCGATAAATGCTGTAAATATGCTTTGGACGGCCGGACATTTCCGCCTTAATGCCTACTTCATCCATGTGCTTTTGTATTTCAACAATGACCCCATCCAAATATTGTTCTCGTTCCGCGCGTTTCTTTTTCATGAGGTTTACAATACGATAGTATTGCTGTGGATTTAAATACCGTAATGAAGTATCTTCAAGCTCCCATTTTATCGTCGATATCCCCAAACGGTTCGCCAAAGGAGCAAAAATTTCCAACGTTTCATTTGCAATACGACGTTGTTTTTCTGCAGGCAAATGCTTTAATGTTCTCATATTATGAAGCCTGTCTGCCAATTTAATCATGATGACGCGAATATCCTGTGCCATAGCCACGAACATCTTGCGATGATTTTCTGCCTGTTGTTCCTCGTGAGATTTATATTTAATTTTACCGAGCTTTGTCACACCATCGACGAGTTCGGCCACTTCATCGCTAAAGGCTTCTTTAATATCTTGCAAAGAAGCTTCTGTATCTTCAACAACGTCGTGGAGAAATCCCGCAGCTACCGTAGAAGGATCCATTTCTAAATCAGCAAGTATGCCTGCGACTTGAATGGGATGGATAATATACGGTTCACCGGATTTTCTGTATTGTAAACGATGTGCATGTCTGGCAAATTCATATGCCCTTCGAACGAACTCTACACCCTCATCGTTTAAATATCCCCTTGTTCTCTCGATGACTTGTTCGGCGGTTAATACTTGATCGTTCGCCATAAAATCACCTTTTTATTTAAATGTATTTAAAATATATATCAAAAACTAATAAGAATAAAAAATCAAATGATTGTTATTATTATCAAAAAAAAATGATGAGATGTAAAGAGAATGTCTGTTATTTTTCTGTTTAATTAAAAAAAGATTTCAAATATAGGAAAAGAGCGCTTATTTGTAAGCGCTCCCACTCCTTAAAAGGACATCAATGTTAGAATATCATGATTTTCAAGCTTTTCACGTCCGCCTAAATCACTCAATTCAATAAGAAAAGCAATCCCCGCAACAATACCACCAAGCTGCTCAACTAACTGAATCGTAGCTAAGATGGTTCCCCCTGTCGCAAGTAAATCATCCGTAATTAAAACCCTTTGGCCAGGTTTAATTGCATCCTTGTGAATCGTAAGGACATCTTTTCCGTATTCTAACCCATATTCAACTTTCACCGTTTCACGCGGCAGCTTTCCCTCTTTACGAACCGGTGCAAAGCCTAAACCAAGGGAATACGCAACAGGACAGCCAATGATAAATCCGCGGGCTTCAGGACCTACCACAATATCAATTTCTTTATCACGTGCATACTGAACAATTTGGTCTGTAGCGTATTTATATGCTTCACCATTATCCATTAAAGTCGTAATGTCTTTAAAGCTTATCCCAGGCTTAGGATAATCCTCTACGACGGTAATAAACTTTCTTAAGTCCATTTTATAAAGCCTCCTCAAATTTCACCGTTTCATGAATGAATGAATCAAACCAGTCCTTTAACTGATGAAACGATGAATATAACAAATCCTTTTCCACTTCATATTGAGCCAATTTTTGCCGATAAGTATTGGAATCCGCTAAATCCTTCTTACCTGCTCCTTTGTTCAAAGAAATCAGTCCATTCTCCATTGTAACAAAATCGAGTTCAAAAAACACCTGTGACATAAAATCAATTGTTTCCCTTGTCCATCCTTTGTGCTTTGCAATGGTATCACCATGTTTCTTCAAATCAAACGGACCCTTTTTAGCAATTAAAGCATAATACCATTTAAAATGCTCTCTAGTCGGAATCGTTGAGAAAAAGTCACTTTCTGCTTTGAATAAATGAGCATAAATTCTTGCAACCTTTTTTCCAGACAATAGCTGATAAAGGATTTCCTTTGAAGGCGGCAGATCGACTAAAACGACATAACAATGGTCAAGCTGAACCTCTTCCGCCTCAGAGGAAGAAGAAATATAAAGCACTTCCCCATCTTCAATAGATTTTTGTAGTTTCAAAGCATATTCCTGACGGAAGACAATCCATTTTGTCCTTTCAGAAGGTAATCTTTTAGCTATTTCACTTATTTTTTTAGCACCTCGGTAATCAAACAACTGCCATGAGGAAACGGAAAGATCTTGTAAAAAGATTTGCGGCTTTTTACGATTATTCCACTCATTAATTGATAATTCCCCAATAACAGAAAGCTTAGAAGCAGGAGAAATATGGTCACACACTTCACCAAGACCAAAACCTATCCCGTCTAATGAAGCTCCTTCATGCTCCAATGTCAATTTTAAATGATTCTGCTCTGAGCCAATTTTCCGCATACTTCCAATAGAGGCATCTTTAATTAGAACTTTGGGCTTTGGATTATCCATCCCGTATGGAGCTAATTTATTCATTTCCTCAATAGACGTAATATCGATATCTTGAACAGACACTTCAGTATCAATGTATGTGATGGGTATTAAATCCTCTCCCGACAATTGTTCATTGGCAAGTTGATTTAAACGAGAGCGCAGTTCTTCAACATCTTTAATATTTAAGGTCATTCCTGCAGCGCTTGTATGTCCCCCAAAATGAGGCAATATATCGCGGCAAGTAGATAAGTTTTTGAAAAGATCAAATCCAGCTATGCTTCTAGCCGAACCTTTCGCTAGTCCCTTTTCTTGGTCGTAGCTTAAACAAATAGTCGGCCGGTAATATTTCTCAACTAGCTTTGAGGCAACAATCCCTATTACCCCTGCATTCCAGCCCTCTTTTCCAACAATAAGGAAACTGTTCTTATCGGTAGGATAATGTTGCTCAACCATCTGTATAGCTTCTTCCGTCAAACTATTTACTAATTCTTTTCGTTCTTTATTTAATTGCTCGATATCCTCCGCTAAAGTTTCCGCTTCATAAGAATCATCAGTAAGCATTAAATAAACGGCCGGATCTGCACTGTCCAGTCTGCCCGCAGCATTTATTCTTGGTGCTATGGAAAAACCGATGGTTTCTTCATTCGTTGCTCCCGGTTCGATGCCGGCAAGTTTAAAAAGCGCTTTTAACCCAACATTATCCGTATTTCTTATTATATTCAAACCTCTTTGAGTAATAAGTCTATTCTCATCCTTTAATGGAACAAGATCAGCAATGGTTCCAATCGCAGCAAACTGCAATAAATGATAAGGAAGCTTGCCAAATAGTGCATGCGCTAATTTGAATGCTACGCCGGCTCCACAAAGTTCCCCAAAAGGATAGGTACTTCCTTCTCTTTTTGGATGAATAATTGCGTACGCTACCGGCAGCTCTGGTCCCGGTTCATGGTGATCAGTAATAATCAAATCCAGTCCCAGCTCTTTAGCTACTCTCGCTTCATTAAGTGCAGCAATTCCCGTATCAACAGTAATGATAAGGCTAATTCCAATTTCATGCGCATACCTGAAAGCTCCCTCATTCGGACCGTAGCCTTCCGTGAAACGGTTTGGTATGTAAAATTGCACATTTGCTCCAAGCTCCTGCAGCGTTTTCATCATGATTGTAGTACTCGTCACACCGTCTGCATCATAATCCCCAAAAATCATAATCGCTTCATTTGCAGCTATTGCCTGGTTAATTCTATTCACGGCTATGTCCATATCCCTCAATAGAAATGGATCATGAAATTCCTGTTTTTCACTAAATAAAAAAGCCCTTGCTTCTTCAGAATTTTCAAGTCCTCTGTTCACAAGTAGCGATGCAACCAGTGGCGTCACATTGATTTCCTCCACCAGCTGGGTGACTTTTTCTTTTTTAGAAGATTGAACAATCCAACGTGTCTTTGAATTTAACATACGTTCACCCCTTAGCCTATTTATTATACAAAAGAGGGGAAAAGGATTCAATGTAAGAGTATGGATTGAGTGGGAAAATGAAGGAAATTAGAAAAGCAAAAAAACTCCTAAAAATAAAAACCGCAGGAAATCCTGCGGTTTTTACTTATACTTGAGGCTCGTCTGTGCGAACACGTTTTTCTTTATAGGTGTTAATTGCACCCTTCGCCTTCAATTCTTTATGCTTAAATTCAACCCAAAGCGGAATAGCGATATAAATAGTGGTAAGTGTCCCTACAATTAGGCCAAGCGTTAATGCTACTGAAAATGGAAGCAAGGATTCACTGCCGAAAATTAAGACAGCAATAACTGTAATAACTGTCATTAATACCGTATTGATAGAACGTCCAAGCGTTTGTCTCAAGCTTGTATTAGCAATGTCAGCGATATCCTCAAACGTTTTAATCCGTCTTCTCTTTTGCATATTTTCCCGCATCCTATCGAAGGTAACAATCGTATCATTAATGGCATAACCGACAATTGTTAATAACGCTGCAATAAAGGTTAAATCCACTTGTATTCTCGTAATACTGAAAAACGGAATAATAATGATTGCCGCGTACAGTAAAGCAATTACGGCAGATACCGCCATTCGCCATTCGAAACGGAAGGAAACAAAGATGATTAGTCCAAGAGAAGCGATTAAAACACCCATTACCGCATTCTTAGCTAGCTCTTTACCCACAATCGGCGTTACCGTGCTGACATTAGGCTCAGTGCCAAACTCTTTTTGGAAATGTGATTTGATGTCAGCAATTTCATCCTTTGAAAGGGCAACATTAAATTGTGCTACACCTGTATTGCGTTCATCACCAGAAATCACAATATCATCCGTTGGTATACCTATTTGATCGAATTCCTTGGAAATCTGCTCAGTAGTTAAAGATTCCTCTGCTAAAATATCAACGCGCGTTCCACTTGTGAAATCAATCGATAAATTTAACCGAGCAAAAGCTAAAATAATCATCCCAATGACAAAGATTGAACCGAAAATAGCTAACGCCTTTTTCCTGCCTTTAATAAAATCAAATCGATCAAATTTTGTTGTTAAATCTAAAGTATCAATATTCTCTTTCAAATCATGAATCGCACTTTTGTTCACACCGAACCAGCCTGGTCTTTTATCTAATACACCACTATTAACAAACAAACTCAATAACCATCTTGATAAAAATACATTGGTTAAGAAACTGGCTAATATACCAATGATTAAGCTGGTTGCAAATCCTTTTACGGAGCTAGTTCCATAGTAGAAAAGGACTGCCGCTGCTAAAAGAGTCGTCAAGTTAGCATCTGTAACGGTCGACAACGAATTCTCATTTCCAGCCTTAAACGCTGATTTAATTGATCTTCCTACCCTTATTTCCTCCTTTATTCTCTCTGCGGTAATAATGTTAGCATCAACTGCCATTCCGACACCGAGAATAAGAGCTGCTACACCAGGCAATGTCAGAACAACATTCATCCAATCAAAAACAACTAATACTAAAAATAGATAAATGGTTAAAGTAACGGTTGCAATAATTCCTGGTAAGCGATAATAAAAAATCATAAATAAAAATACAGCTGCTATACCGAGCATCCCAGCAAATACGGTTTTCTCCAGAGCTTGTTCACCAAATTGAGCCCCTACTGAAGTTGAGTAGATCTCATCAAGTTTCACCGGCAGTGCTCCTGCATTTAGAATATCGGCTAAGCTTTGAGCCTCCTCGATTGTAAAACTGCCGACAATGGAAACAGTATTTTGGTTAAATACTTCACTTACTCTTGGAGCAGAAACAAACTTTGGATCAGGCTTCATAATCTCTGCTTGATAGGAATCTACGCCTTCTTCGAAATCAAGCCAAATAGCTAGTACATTGTTTGGCGGACCCATGTTAACAATTTCTTGTGTCACATTTTTAAACTTTTCTGCACTCTTCAGCTTAAGGGATACAATCGGCTGACCATTCTCATCGAATGTTTGCTGTGCTCCGCCTTCAGCAAGGTCGGTACCATCCATCAAAACGCGGTCATTAGCATCCCGAAACGTTAAATTAGCTTCAGTAGACAGAATTTCCCTTGCTTGGTTCTGGTCCTCTACTCCTGCTAGCTGAACACGAATCCGATTATCTCCTTCAATCTGGATGTTTGGCTCACTTACACCAAGTACGTTTACACGACGATCTAATGCTTCTACCGTACTGGTAAGTGCTTTTTGATCAATCTTTTGCCCCTCTTTTGCTGGATTCACTTCATATAGTACCTCAAATCCACCTTGGAGATCGAGTCCCAGCTTAATATTACTCACTATGTCCTTTGTTGTTGCCCCCATTACTCCGCCCATGACAACAATAAAAATTAAAAAGGCAACAATCCGACTTCTTTTTATCATTATGTATAGTTCCTCCTTAATCTAAAGCCGACAGATCAAAACAACTAATCTGCTGATCACTTATCCACTTACAGCGATCACACTTCAAAAACTAACCCCTTTTTTCAAAAAATGGGATATCCCTTCAAATAATTTATTATGAAACAGTTTGATTCAGCTGTCAATTTGATGCCTTGTTTCAACATAAAGAATTAACAATCCCTCAGTCACTTTTACATTATTTCAACAATTCTAAGAGCTCCTCTTCGTCATCAAGTGTAAACTCAGCATCTTTTAACGCTTCCACTGCGCTATAATTCATAAATTCTCCAATTTTAAGCGATAGAATACTTTGAACCATTTCATAAAGCTTGATTTCATTATTTCTCTTCTGCCACTTCTTTTTTACTAAAAACCGCCAAATATCCTCCTCCGACACATTGTCATACCCTAAAAGAAGAAATTCTTCCTGCTTACTTTTCAATGCTGGTTTAACTAGGCTGCGAAAGTGATCATATTCATGGCTAACGTTCATATTAGCCCCTCCCCGTGATTTCATCTGGAATTCTTAGTCATGCTTTGTCCATATCAGTGCATATAGTTAATTGTATATGATAAAACCTTTTTTGAGAAGGCAGGGAATACAATGTCAAAGTTTATAAAAGGGACGTTGATACTATTAGTGGCAGGGTTGATTACACGGGTATTAGGATTTATTAATCGCATTGTTATTGCCCGCTTTATCGGAGCAGAAGGTGTGGGGCTATATATGATGGCCGTTCCGACCTTTATTCTGGTCATTACAATTACTCAAATCGGGCTTCCTGTAGCCATTTCTAAAAATGTTGCGGAAGCGGAAGCCGTCGGAGATAAAGCGAAAGTAAAGAAAATTCTCGTCGTATCATTAACTACGACGATTGCTCTTTCAGCTATTTTTACTCCGGTCTTGCTTTTAACTGCACCATTGCTTGCTGAAACACTTTTAACAGATGAAAGAACGCTTTATCCTTTATTAGCCATTGCCCCTGTCGTGCCGATTATTGCTATTTCTTCTGTAATCCGGGGCTATTTTCAAGGTAAACAGAATATGAAACCTGTAGCTTTTTCACAAATGATTGAACAGGTGATTCGGATTGCATTAATCGCCTTTTTAACTAAAGCATTTCTGCCTTACGGAATTGAATATGCGGCGGCGGCGGCAATGGCTTCCTCTGTTATCGGTGAACTCGCATCACTTATATATTTACTAACAACCTTTAAGTTAAAAAAGAAATTTCCTGTCAGAAAACAATTTTTCACATATGTTCGCTCAGGGAAAAGTACATTTCAGGGACTTATGAGCATTGCCATTCCAACGACCGGCAGCAGAATGATTGGCTCCCTTTCATGGTTTTTTGAACCCATTGTTGTTTCGCATAGTCTTGCGATAGCTGGTATTGCTGCAGTTGCAGCAACCGAACAGTATGGTTCATTAACCGGCTTTGCCCTCCCATTATTAATGCTTCCTTCGTTCATTACCCAATCATTAGCTACATCATTAGTACCAGCTATTAGTGAGGCACATTCAAAAAATAATATGAAACTTGTTGAATATCGATTACAACAGGCACTTCGATTTGTCTTTTTGTCAGGTGGACTAGCTGTCGTCATTTTATATGTACTGGCTGATCCATTAATGGACGTATTATACGGTTCAGAAAACGGCTCAGGGTTCATTAAATTAATGGCACCTTTCTTTATTCTGTATTATTACCAAGGGCCCCTGCAAGCGACTCTTCAGGCGCTCAATTTAGCAAGGGCAGCCATGATAAACAGTTTAATAGGCGCCGTTGTAAAAACAGCTGTCATATTTGCATTAGCCAGTCAGCCAGCCTTTGGAATAAACGGTGTGGCCATTGGACTTCTTGTCGGCTTTGTCCTTGTAACCCTGCTTCACTTCGCAACGGTACTCAAAAAGGTTTCATTCACTTTCTATATACGAGATTACTTGAAAACTTTTTTTGTGATGGGCGTTGCCGGTTTTGCAGGAGCTTGGATTCTTAACCATCTCCCGGCTGGACAGCCTCTCTCTCTAAAAGTTCTGTTAACTGCCATTGCTATTTCAATCATTTATAGTCTGCTTGCACTCCTGCTCGGATTAATGCAAAAAGACGAACTCAACCGCATTCCATGGATTGGCAAACCATTAGCCAAATTAGCCGTCCTCGGCCACCCCCATCCCACACTAAAGCGTTAAACTACTGGGGGACAGTCCCTCAGCACATTAAAGCGGCGGGGGACTGTCCCCCGCCGCTTTAATGCGTTACTCTTCAATAAGATCGATGTAGAATTGGCTATTTTGGTAACTGCAAAAGGATATTTTTTTGATATCGGTATATCCTTTTTGTTTCAGTTGTTGTCTTAACCATAGTTCTGTTTTGTTAATGATGTGTAAATGGTCATGCTGGATAACACCGTCTACTATCAACGGAAGTGTGATATCTCCTTCTTCATTATTTTTTTCCTTTTCAAATACGGATAACTTTCCTGATGGCTCAAGAATAGCAAATTCGACATCTGCAATATTTCGAACGTTCTTTTCCCGCAATTGCTGCAGCAAATCATCAAAATTATAACGCTGCTTCCTCATCACATTTTCGTCAATTTGTCCTTGATTAATGATAATTGATGGAGACCCATCTACCAAATCTCTAAATTTTTTGCTTTTTAAGGACAAGCGTGCCATGGTAATTTGAATAAGCATCAGCATAATAATAGGTACAATTGATTTCATTAACTCAATCGATGTTTCATCAATAGCCATAACAGCTATTTCGGCAATCATAATATTTACCACTAAATCGAAGACGCTCAATTCGCCAATTTCTCTTTTCCCCATTAATCGGAAAATCACTAGAATAATAAAATAAGTCAGTATAGTCCTCAAAACAACAGTGAACATCTCATTCATCCAGAAATCCCTCTTTCGACCAAATTCTTTAGGTCTTAACAAACTATAGCCATTTATCTTCATACACCTTTATCTTGTTCTATATCAATAAAACCATGTTAGAAAATATTTACTCTTTACTTATTGAACCGCACAAAAGATTTGCTTCTAGATTGATCCATTCATGAATATGCTTGTACAAAGAGAATTGGTTTATTTGGAATAAATATACTTTTTCCAAATACGGAAGGGAGAGATTCATTATCGAAGAGTCAAAAAATCTGGGAAGTGCTGTGCTGTATGGGACATTAACTATTGTCATTTTAATGATTATTAACAGCATTCTTTTCGCAACGATATTACGATTTACTTCTTTAGAGGAATCATCCGTAAAGTATGTCATTACGACTATTTCTTTTATTCTAATTTTTTTGGGAGGCTTTATTTCAGGAGGAAGAGGAAAGCAAAAAGGCTGGATGCTTGGGGGCCTAACAGGCATAGTCTATTCTTTTATCATCTTTTTGTATCAGTTCCTAGGTCTTGACTCTCTTTTTAATGTCGAACAAATCATTTATCATATCTGCTATATTTTAATTGCTATGATGGGCGGGATTCTTGGGGTCAACATGAGTGGAAAATCAAGAAATAATTAAACATAAAAAACAGGAAGCCCTTTACAGCTTCCTGTTTTTTCATAGAATTATGATTGAGCAGATTCAACAACATCACGTACTGCTGATCTGTCATATGTAAGACGACTTCCATCTCCACATTTAATCACAACTTTACCTTCATCAACTGAGTCAACGATACCGTGAAGACCGCCAATTGTAACAATTTTATCTCCCTTTTTTAAAGAGCTTTGCATTTGCTGCACATTCTTTTGTCTTTTTTGCTGTGGGCGAATTAATAGGAAATAGAAAAGGACAAACATTAATATAATAGGACCTACTGTTCCTAAAAGACCTTCCATACTCACATGACCTCCTTTCAAGCTTAGTTTATTTAAGGCATGGTTAATCAACTATCCCATTAACACAGCCTTTATTAAAAGTTCTTGGCGTTTGGCTTATTAAAACCGTATCGCTCAAAAAACTCCTCTCTAAAGTCCCCCAGACGATCTTCTCTGATCGCTTGTCTTACTTGTTCCATTAATTTTACCAGAAAATATAGATTATGATAAGAGGTTAAGCGTATTCCGAATGTTTCTTCACAGCGAATCAGATGACGAATATAAGCACGGCTGTAGTTTCTACATGTATAGCAGTCGCAATGCTCGTCAATCGGTCCAAAATCTCTGGCATATTTCGCATTTTTAACCACTAAACGACCACTTGATGTCATCAATGTTCCGTTTCGGGCAATACGCGTCGGCAAGACACAATCAAACATATCAACACCGCGAATCGCTCCATCAATCAATGAATCAGGCGAACCAACTCCCATTAAATACCGTGGTTTAGTTGCTGGTAATAATGGTGTAGTAAATTCAAGGACACGATTCATGACATCCTTCGGCTCACCTACAGATAGGCCTCCAATTGCATAGCCTGGAAAGTCGAGTGACACTAAATCTCGAGCGCTTTGCTTACGCAGTTCTTCATACTCACCGCCCTGTACAATTCCAAATAATCCTTGATCATTCGGTCTCGCGTGAGCCGTAAGACAGCGTTCCGCCCAGCGGGATGTTCTTTCCACAGACTTTTTCATATAATCAAACTCTGCAGGATATGGCGGACACTCGTCAAATGCCATCATAATATCTGAACCAAGCGCGTTTTGAATTTCCATTGCTTTTTCTGGTGAAAGAAATAATTTATCACCATTTAAATGATTACGGAAATGAACGCCTTCTTCTTCAATTTTACGAAACTCACTAAGACTAAACACTTGAAAGCCGCCAGAATCCGTTAAAATTGCACGATCCCAGTTCATAAATTTATGCAGACCACCGGCTTCTTTAACAATATCATGTCCGGGACGAAGCCACAAATGATATGTATTACTTAAAATAATCCCGGCACCCATTTCCTTTAAATCTTCAGGAGACATCGTTTTTACTGTTGCTAATGTTCCAACAGGCATAAACACCGGGGTTTCAAAAGAACCATGCGGCGTATGAACACGACCAAGACGCGCCCCCGTCTGTTTACATGTTTTAATTAATTCATAAGTTACCGCTGTCAAAATTCATTCTCCTTCCTCGAATAAAATCCTGCTAAATAATCAACATCGCATCACCAAAACTAAAGAAACGGTAACGCTCTTGAACAGCTGTTTCATAAGCATTTAATACTGCTTCACGACCAGCAAGTGAACTAACTAACATAATAAGCGTAGATTTCGGCAAATGAAAATTCGTAATCATACCATCAATTGCTTTAAACTCATAGCCCGGATAAATAAAAATATCTGTCCATCCGCTCCTTGCTTCAAACCTTCCATTATACGCAGATGCAATGGTTTCCAATGTCCGTGTGGAAGTTGTCCCCACCGAAATAATCCGTCCTCCCGAACGACGCACCTCATTTAACAAAGCAGCCGTGCCCTCTGTCATTTGATAAAATTCAGAATGCATTTCATGCTGGTCAATCTCTTCAACACTTACCGGTCTGAACGTTCCTAATCCTACATGTAAGGTAATAAAAGCAATATGTATACCTGCCGCCCGTATTTCTTCCAACAGCTCTTCTGTAAAGTGAAGACCGGCTGTAGGTGCAGCAGCAGAACCTCTTTCACGGGCATAGACCGTTTGGTAACGATCTTGATCCTCTAATTGTTCTTTAATATATGGGGGCAGCGGCATCTCTCCTAATTGATCAAGTACTTCATAGAAAATCCCTTCATATTGAAAATCAAGAATTCTTCCGCCGTGCTCAAGTTCTTCGATACAAACTGCCGTCAACAATCCGCTGCCAAAAACAATCTTTGACCCTTTTTTTATACGTTTAGCAGGTTTAACAAGTGTTTCCCACTGATCATTTTCCTGCTGTTTTAATAGTAAAACCTCTATTTTAGCACCGGTATCTTCCTTTGCACCGTACAGTCTTGCCGGTAATACTCTCGTGTCATTTAACACAAGACAGTCTCCTGGCTTTAAATACTTTCTTATCCCTTTAAAGATATCATGTGTGATATTTCCTGTTTCTTTATCTAATACCATGAGTCTGCTGCTTGTACGATCAAGCAGAGGAGTTTGTGCAATTAATTCTTCCGGTAAATGAAAATCAAATAAATCTACTTTCATAATGTCACCTTTCTATAACTAATCAAATTCGCCCCGCCCTAATTCCCTTAAAAATTGCAGAAATTGCCGGAAGCTTAACGAAACTTTCCGATAAAGTAAAAAACCAGTGACAGAACCACACTTAACACAATCGATGTCACAATAGGAAAGTAAAAGGTTGTATTGCCCTTCTTTATCACAATGTCACCAGGTAATTTTCCAATATGGATAAATTGCATAAGGAAACCAATAATGAAAACAATGACTCCAATCGTCATCAGTAATTTGCCTATCCCAGTCACTCCCCAGACACCTCCAATCCAAGATGGCGGTAAGCTAGATCTGTTACTAATCTTCCTCTCGGTGTCCGTTGCAAAAATCCGATTTGCAGGAGATAAGGTTCATACACATCTTCAATCGTATGTGCCTCTTCCCCGATTGTTGCTGCAATCGTCTCAACTCCAACCGGACCGCCGCGGAATTTTTCGATAATCCCTCTTAATAATTTATGGTCAATATGATCTAACCCTAAACGGTCAACTTGAAGCAAATCGAGCGACTTTAAGGCTATTTCTTCATCAATCCGTCCATCTCCGCGGACTTGGGCAAAGTCACGTACACGCTTTAACAATCGGTTTGCAATCCTTGGAGTTCCCCGCGACCTGCTAGCAATTTCAGCAGCTGCCTGTGAATCAATTTCAATATCCAATACTTCAGCTGTTCTGATGACTATTTCTTTTAGCTGCTTTGAGTTGTAATATTCAAGCCGGCTGTGAACTCCAAATCGATCCCGAAGCGGCGCAGATAATGAACCTGCTCTTGTTGTAGCACCAACAAGGGTAAACGGAGGTAAATCAAGTCTTACAGAGCGCGCGCTTGGACCTTTTCCTATGACAATATCTAAGCAAAAGTCCTCCATTGCAGGATACAGCACTTCTTCAATCGAACGGGTTAATCGATGAATCTCATCAATAAATAATACATCACCAGGCTCAAGCGCGGTTAAGATAGCAGCCAAATCACCCGGTCTTTCAATGGCAGGTCCTGCAGTTGTCCGGATGTTGACTCCCATTTCATTAGCAATAATTGAAGCAAGTGTGGTTTTTCCAAGTCCCGGAGGACCATAAAGAAGGACATGATCTAAGGTTTCCTGTCTAAGCTTAGCTGCTTTAATAAAAACGGCTAAATTCTCTTTAACCTTGTCCTGTCCAATATATTGATTTAAGGTTTGTGGACGAAGGCTTGTTTCGAAAGAGATTTCCCCTAAATCGGCTTCACTTGAAATAATTCGTTCTTCCATTCGTCATCTCTCCCACTTATCAAATTCGCCCGTCGAATTTGCGTCCGGATTTTTATTACGCTTTAGAACACCCATCCGCATGTCTCGCCTGACTAGGACGTCCTGTCTGTTGTCGAGCTCGCTCGATAATTACCCTTAAAAAATCCGAAACATCCGCCGGAGGCTTAACTTCATTCAGCCGGCGTTCGAACCCTTACTAATCGAAGTGCCATTTGCATTCATCCCCCACTTATACAAATGGAGGGCTTTTGCTGAATGAAGTTATCGAAGCAGCAGCTGTAATCCTTTTCGAATATATTCATCCGTTGTATGCGGCTCTTTTTTTAACTCTGGAGTGATTTTCTTGATTTCCTTCTCCGAGTAACCAAGAGCCAATAATGCAAGAACTGCTTCATCAAATTCTTCATGAGTATTGCCAGATGCTTCAACTTGATCTGGCTGAAATAAATTAGGAAAATAATCCGGAAGTATATCAGGAAGTTTTCCTTTCAAATCAAGAATCATTTGTCTTGCTGTCTTTTTACCGACACCAGGAAATTTCACAAGAAAGGCCTCATCTTCATTTTCAATTGCCTGCACGACTTGTTGAGGTTCTCCTGAAGCAAGGATGGCAAGAGCACCTTTGGGCCCAATACCGGTAACATTTAATAGTTTCATAAACAAGGTTTTCTCTTCACGAGTCTGAAATCCATACAAAGCAAGAATATCTTCTCGTACATATGTATACGTATAAACCGTAACTTCTTGACCAGAGTATTTCGTGTATGCAAAAGGATTGGGTGCAGCAATCTGGTAACCCATTCCATTATTTTCAATCACAATATACTCTGGATGAATATAGTGAACATTTCCTCTAATAAATTCATACAATGCGTTTCTCTCCTCTAAAATTGCTGTACATCATTTTATCATACAATACATAACGGATTAAGAAAAATGTTGGATTAATCAAATTATTCCCTGTCCCGCTTTACATCAAAAAAGAACCGCTTAACCGGTTCTTTTTTGTAATTATTCAATTAGCCTCTTTTTCTTTTGAATACGATTTAAATGTTTCTAAAACTTCGACATATCGGTCTTTTGTTTTAATTGGAATTCCTTTCTTTAATTCCTCTCTTTTACGGCTTTCTAATTTGCCAACATCAATTTGAAAAAAAGATTGTATGATATGAGATTTATATGGCTTTCCATTAAAAATCGTTAAAATCCCGTCCTCCGTAACACCAAAATATCCATTTGCTTTCAATAATGGCGAGATATCGTCCATTTCCTTACGAAAAACAAATTTTCCCTGATTCATGCCAATAAACTGCCATTCGTCATATTTAGCCCAAAAGTTTTCCATTGAGTAAATCATTTCTGTGACAATCTCTTCGCTAATTTCTCCATCTACATACATATACGTTAAAACCACATCTGCTTTTATTGGAAGTTTTATTTCTTTAACCTGTTGATTAGCTATTACATTTCTTATTTCTCCTCCATTAGGAATATCTGCTAAAACAATCACCCATACAACTGCAAATAGGGCAATAATTCTAACAAACCAAGTTGTTTGCATAGACGATCACCTCGTTTTGTTATCGGAGAAACGGCTTTTATTTGGCGAAAAGACACTTGAAATTCTTATTATTACATTACTATTTTGACCATTTTTTTCATGCCTATCCTTGTTTATTACAAAAATTAAACAGAGCAGACCATTGTCCACTCTGTTTCAATAAGATTAATCATTATTTTTCTTAGAATTTTTTATATTTTTTATTTCTCTGTCTAAATCATCAGCAGGCCCGCCATTTCGCAAATCATTGTTAATGACTTTGATGCGATTATATTGGCTTTCATTTGTCATCACTTTTACAGATCTGCCGTCAGCATAGGGCTCGATGGCATTTTTAATATTTCTTTTTGTTTCGTCTGTCTTATTTTCATCGTTTAGCATGACCCCAACAATAATATTTTTCTCTTCAATCACCGTTTGGGCATCTTTTACATTTGCTACCTTTTTCGCTTCACTCGAGATTTTTTCACTTAACCTACCTTCGTTTCCTGTATAATAACTTTGACGCGTTGGAAGTGCATTGTTATTTAAATGTCCATGATAGTTTCTGTCACCAGCTCCGATATCAGATTTTCCATCTATCGCTATTTCACGATTATTTATTTTATAAACGCCATGGTTTCCCCTCAGGTTTTGAACCCCTTGACGGTTCACTTCCCGTTCTTTTCCCAATGAATGATCTAATGCTTCTGTTGCAGGACCGTCATTGTCATCCTCGAGTAAAATCGCATTCCCGCCATTTCCATCATGATTTTCATTTGAATAATAACCGATTGGTATTGTGTTATCGTTCCGTTGGTCTTGAATCGCTGTCTCATTATCGTTGCCGCAGCCAGTAAGACCGATTATAACTATTGATGGTATTAACCAAAACTTTGTGTGTTGTCGCAAGTGAGTTCCACCTCTCCATTAAGAATGAGCATTGCATTCACTTTTAATGGAGAAGTTTTACCGGTATCGTATTCGGTAAATCTTCATTTGATTTCGATCCACTTTGGGCTTACAGGCTCATTGTTATGACTAGAGTGCAAATACAATGCTCATTATTAGAATGTGAAAGAACTTCTTCTTTACTCCTGTCAGTTACCACCATTTATGACTTTTGATTTAATTTCTTCAAAAAAGGCCCGTCGGTTATCATATTGTCCTAAAGTTAATCCCATAACAGAGCGGACCTTTCTTTTATCATTATAAACATGGTCTTTTACAAGTCGGTTCCATTCACGGAAAATATCAGTGGGATAGACAAGAGCATATAAGAAAACATTATGTTTAAAATACGCATGAAACAGTTCAAAGGAAGATAACTGTTGAAATGACCAATGTAAAAAAGGCAGGATTCGATTGGCATATTGTAAATAATCAGTTATAACCGGACCAATACTGATTAAGTCAAAATCGATTAACAGCAATTCTCCTTTTGATGTCCGAAAAAAATTATGGTGGGCAACATCTCCATGTAAAATAACATTTGGAAAGGAATATAATGCTTCTTTTTCCTGCTTTAAATAGGTTAAAGACCATTCTGCCCAAGATATTAAATCATTGATTATTTCCTTTTGTAAAAACAAAGATAATACAGGAATATTAAGTTTGAATTGATGATACCTTTCCTCCCATTTTTCAATTAAATGAAAAAAAGGCAGGATTGTTTTATAACTTCCAACCAATTTCTCTGAAGTTTTGTGAAAGTTTTGTAAAAGCTGCAGCCCTTCCTGACAATTCTTCCTTGAATCATAGGTAAAGGGTTTCTCCCCTTTATGGAGAAACTCAAGTAGACCAAAATACTGCGATTCAAAATATAAGCAATGTTCTTTTGGAAAGGAATAAAATGAGTAAGTATAAGAAAAACCTTCCTTTTTCAGTGACTGAATAAAAACCTCTTGAATTTTCAATCGCCGAAGGGATGGGTATCCTTTAAGCACAAATTGAAACCCATCATCCAGTCTGACAATAAAGACATTCCTTCTTAGAGGAGTAAGACAATCGATTTGATAAGGAAGATTTTGATTTAAATAGGAGAGGAGACGATTATGAAAACTATCGTCTCCTCCAAATTTAGCCGTTATATTCACTACTTTCCTCATCACGAGGGAATGGATCCCCTGGTCCAAAATTATATGGATCTCCGAAAGTAGCATTAGGTGCTCCATAGTTAGGGAACCCAGCCTGCATATATGGGTTGAATTGCGGTTGACCAAAGCCCATTTGAGGGAATTGCGGACCTTGGTAATATCCTCCATGCATTCCTGGATGCATTGGCGGAACGTGATACCCTGGATTTACTCCATAGCCTCCCATTGGATAACCTTGGTGAGATCCTCCACCACAGCCGCAACCCTTTTGTTGAATAGGCATCATTGGCATCTGTTGCCCCATCATTGGCATTTGATTTGGCATCATTGGCATCTGTTGCCCCATCATTGGCATTTGATTTGGCATCATCGGCATCTGTTGCCCCATCATTGGCATTTGATTTGGCATCATCGGCATCTGCTGTTCCATCATTGGCATTTGACTTGGCATCATCGGCATCTGCTGTTCCATCATTGGCATTTGACTTGGCATCATCGGCATCTGCTGTTCCATCATTGGCATTTGACTTGGCATCATCGGCATTTGACTTGGCATCATCGGCATTTGCTGTTCCATCATTGGCATTGGCGCTCCCATACCTGGATAACCAGCCTCTTCTGATACACCCTGTACCTGCGGGAACGGCTGCTGTCCAGATGGCTGCATTTCTTCACCATCTGTTGCAGGTGAAAACATTGGCGGCATAAAAGGTGATGACTCTTCATACATATTAGGACCTTCCTGCACCCCAGCTACCATTTCAGGCTGATGCGGAAGCTGCATCTCCGGCATAAATGCCCCCTGGACCTGCGGGTAAGGTTGATATCCATGCATTAGTGGACTTGGCATTGGCGGATATGGCATGTTCATTCCCATTTCTGGAGGACATGGCATCGGCGGAGCCGGCATTTGTGCACCCTGGACCTGCGGGAATGGCATCGGCGGAGCCGGCATTTGTGCACCCTGGACCTGCGGGAATGGCATCTGCGCCTCTGGCATATAAGCCCCCTGTACTTGCGGGAATGGCATTGGCTGGCCTGGGTAACAAGGATCAAAACATGGATTGAAATAATTTGGCATATATGGATACATTGGCTGGTATTGACCTCCTACATACTGATTGATTGGTGGTTCCATCATTGACGGCTCATCTATTGGACTTTCTTGAACAGGTACCTCTGGCAGAACATTTATTGGCTTCGGTGGTAATTGCGGTAACGGTTTTTGCTGCTCATGAATATTGATATTTGCCATATTCATCATGAAGTGGTTATTCATATCCTCCTCAGAGATTGGCAGCGGCATTTTAGGCAGATACGGCTGTTTCGCTTGCTCTACTGGTTTTACCTTTGGAACTTCTTTTATCGGCTCGATTGGCTTTGCCTTTGGAGCTTCTTTTATCGGTTCGATTGGCTTTGCCTTTGGAACTTCTTTTACCGGTTCAATTGGCTTTGCCTTTGGAACTTCTTTTACCGGCTCAATCGGCTTCGCCTTTGGAACTTCTTTTTTAACTTCTTTCGGAACTTGCTTTGGGGCCTCTATTGGTTTTGCCTTTTGCACTGGTTTCGGTACTTCTATTGGTTTGGCTTTCGGTGCTTCCACAGGTTTTGGCTTTGGAGGCTCTGGCACTTGAGCTATTGGCTCTTCAATTGGCTCTGGCATCTCCTTTGGTTTCTCTTTTATCATTTCTTTTACAATAGGAACCTCTTGCTTTGGCATTTCTTTTTTAGAACCCATATTAATTTTTGTCCCTTGTACTCCGGTAGGAGCCTCTTTCTTTATATTGCCTCCTGATGTTGGGACTTTTATTTTCATACCGGGCATAATCATATCGGGGTTGCTAAGCTGCGAATTCATCTTTTTCAGCTCTTCGAAATTTACACCGTACTTCTTGGCTATTTTCCAAAGAGTATCCCCTTTTTGTACGATATGGATTTTCACTCTGATTTCCCTCCCATGCATAAGTCCTTTCATTCTATGTTGAATTGGGCAAATTGCTAATTTAAACTTCATAAAAACTTATGCTATTTTTTGAATAAATATGATTAAGCAAAAAAAGTGTCAGGCACCTTAAAAAGACATCTGTCTTTTTAAGGTGCCTGACACCATGTACATTCTTATTTTTGCAGCATTCTATCAAGTGCTAGTTTTGCTTTTACTGCTACTTCTTCATCTACTTTAATAATATTTCTAGATTCACCCTTTTCGATTGATTCTAGTGACCAAGCAAGATGAGGAAGATCAATACGATTCATTGTTAAACAGGAACACATATATGGGTTTAATGAAACAATATGCTTATCTGGGTGCTGTTGAATAATCCTGTTCACCAAGTTCTGCTCTGTACCGATTGCCCAGGATGAACCCGACTCAGCTCGATTAATTGCTTCGATAATATAATTGGTTGAACCAGCCATGTCACTAAGAGCAACGACTTCACGAGAGCATTCTGGATGCACAATAATTTTCATTTCCGGGTGTTGTTTACGAACATTTTCAACGTTTGCAACAGTGAAATTTTCATGGACAGAGCAATGACCCTTCCATAAGATTACTTTCACGTTTTCAATTGCCCCTTCATATTCAAGTCTATTCTCCTGTGGATTCCACACAGCCATTTCTTCTAATGGTACACCTAAATTGTAGGCTGTATTTCGACCTAAATGCTGATCAGGCAGGAATAAAATTCTTTCTTTTTGCTCAAATGCCCAGGCAACCATCTTTTCTGCATTAGAAGAAGTAACCGTTGCCCCACCATGTTCACCGACAAATGCTTTGATGGCTGCCGTTGAGTTTACATATGTTAATGGAAGAATGGTGTCTCCAAAAGTATCCATTAATACTTCCCAAGCTCTTTCTGTTTGGTAAATATCCGCCATATCTGCCATTGAACAGCCTGCACGCATATCCGGTAAGTATACCTTTTGCTCGGATGTTGTTAAAATATCAGCTGTTTCTGCCATGAAATGAACACCACAGAATGCAATAAATTCAGCATCCCGGTTCTCTGCAGACAGCTGTGCAAGCACTAAAGAATCTCCTGTTGCATCTGCAAATTGGATAACCTCATCCTTTTGATAATGATGCCCTGGAATAAACAAACGATTCCCTAACCTTGCTTTTACTTCTCTAACACGATTTTCTAGCTCCTCTGCAGACATTTGTTTGTACATATCTGGTAACATCGTTCTATTTAGTGTTTCTAAAATTGTCATATCCCCACACCCTTTAATTTTAATAGGAATCTAATAACTTGCCTAGAAAACTAGTATTCTAACCGATTTTAACCTTTACACTTATATCAAGAGCTTTTACTGTATGCGTCAAGGCTCCAAGAGAAATGACATCTACTCCTGTATCACTGTAATCAGCCAGATTATCAAGAGTAATACCGCCAGAGGCTTCTGTTCGAATCTCATCTGGAACCGATCCAATCCAGTCTTTAATTTCCTCAGGAGTACGATTATCAAACATAATGACATCCGCTTTTGCTGCAACTGCTTCCATTACTTGTTCTTTTGTTTCCACTTCTACTTCTATTTTCACCATATGTCCCACTTGGGAACGTGCCTTTTCAACAGCCTTTGTAATCGATCCGGCAAAAGAAATATGATTGTCCTTAATCATAACGGCATCGTACAAACCGTATCGATGATTTGCCCCGCCGCCACATCGAACCGCATGTTTTTCAAGCATTCGAAGCCCCGGTGTTGTTTTTCTTGTATCAACAATTTTCGTATGCTGACTGTTTAAGATACGGACAGCTTCATTCGTTTGCGTAGCAATGCCACTCATTCTTTGTACAAGATTCAGAACGACCCGCTCTCCTTGAAGTAAGCTTGCTACCTTTCCTTTTACACTTGCAAAGGTCTGTCCTTTTTCGATTCTATCTCCTTCTCTTACTTTAAGATTTATTTCACAATTAGGGTCTAATAAAGGAAAGCCTGTACGGATGACATCCTCCCCGCAAAAAATACCATTTGCCTTTGCGATAAAAACAATTTCTCCCATTTCCTCTTCACCGAAAATCGATTCACTTGATAAATCCCGCTCGCCAATATCCTCAATAAAAAATTGTTCAAGTTGTAAGCGCAATTTCAATTTGTTCAATGCGACCACCCTTTTTATGTTGAATAATTTGTGTTTGTTCCCATGATTTATCCTCATTTGGATAATCTGTGCGAAGATGCCCCCCACGACTTTCTGTTCTTGCCATCGCGGCTTTCGTTACCAACCAGGAACTAATCAGCATAAATACTTTATTTAATTCCTCTACTGATAATTGATCTAAATCAGCCTCAAGCCACTGATTAATCGCAAACCCTTCAAGATAATCCAACTGTTTTTTTAAATTACTTCCAGATCTCATAATACCTGTTCGTTCCATCATACTATTTTTCAGCCTTGTTATATCAGGTAATAAACTGCGGGAAGGCGTAACCCTTTCATTCGTTCTTTTTCGGATTAATTTCTTTCCTTCAACCTTTGATTGATTAATATAATCAGCTAGCCGTTTGCCAAAAAATAATCCTTCCAGTAAAGAATTGCTTGCAAGCCGGTTTGCTCCGTGTACTCCTGTACACGCTGCTTCACCGACAGCATATAGATTTGGAATAGTGGTTTGTCCATTCAAATCCGTAACAATACCACCCATTAAAAAGTGACAGCCCGGCACGACAGGTATTTTTCCGTTGTTCACATCAATCCCATTCTCCTTGCAAATAGAAGCAACCGTTGGAAAGTGGTCTTCAAAATCTTCAATCTGCGAAATATCCAAATAAACAGTATGTCCTTTTTTCATCCAATCAAAAATCGTTTGTGAAACGACATGTCTTGGAGCCAAATCTTTATATGGATGCACACCTTCCATAATGTAAGTGCCATCCTCTGCGACAAGCCTTGCACCTTCACCTCTTACCGCTTCTGATACAAGCCCTGCACCCTTTCCGTTCGCATGTAAAAGAGTCGGATGAAATTGAACAAATTCCATGTCCGCAAGTTCAGCACCTGCACGGTAAGCTAAGGCAAGCCCATCTCCAGTCACCGTCTGTGCATTGGATGTAAAGCTATATATCTGTCCCAAGCCGCCTGTCGCAATAACCGTATGATCAGCAAATACTTGAATCGTCCGACCACTCGAATCCTTTGCCTTTACTCCGATACACCTATCATCACTAATCAATAATTCATAGACTGTCATATTTTCAATAACATTTATATGATTCATTTGCTGGTATAGAAAATCAACAACTGTTTTTCCTGTTGCATCTCCTCCGCCATGGATAATCCTTTTTTCGCTGTGTGCACCTTCAAGCCCCAACTTAATACGGCCTGTTGCAGCATCACGATCAAAAGAACATCCCTCAGAAAGGAGTTCATTTATTAATTCAGGAGCTTCCTTTGTCATTAATGAAACCGCTTCATAATTGTTATGGAAACGCCCTGCTTCTAATGTATCTTGATAATGTTTAAATGGATTGTCTTGTTCTGATAATGCAACAGCAATTCCCCCTTGGGCTAGATAAGAATTACTGGTTGTTACTTCAGTTTTTGTGATAATAATCACATGCAGGTCACTGCTAAGCTTTTTAGCTAATTGTAAAGCCGCTATCCCGCTTCCAATAATAATTACATTTGCTTGCATATCCCTCATCTGCCCTTCCCAAATCAAATTCGCACCAGCAAATTTGCGCACGGATTTTTAGTACGCTTCAGAGCGCCATATCCTGTGGCTTTCGCCTGACTAGGACGTCCTGTCCGTCGTCGAGCTCGGCTCGGGTAACTTCCTAAAAAAATCCGATGCATCCGCCGGAGGCCTAACTTCATTAAGCAAGGTTCACTCCAATTGAAACGTAAGCTTTTTTGCATACATCTCCCACATAGACTGAGGGACTTCTGCTGAATGAAGTTAACAGGTGTCTTGACACATATATTTACATAGATTTAAACTAATGACAAGCATTTTTTATGAAATTCCAGCAGATTACTTTATTTTCTATGTATTTTTTTCTTTTATGCTTAATGGTTTAATAGATTTAATCTTTTTTGTGAATTTATGATCATTTATTTCTTTATTTTAAAATATGGCTTTGTTAAATAATATTGTTGATTTTTGACTCATTTAAGCTGTATTGTCATGAAATAGTAGGAGAAAATGCATTTTCTCCTACTATTTCATGACAATACAGCAACTTTTCAGCATAGCTGAAAAGCGTGTGAAATGGTCATTTCACACGAATGAGTCAAAAATCTGGTTTATCAACACAGTACTTTAACAAAGCCTAAAATATAAAAAGTTGGTGAATAGGAATGAAATATTTCGATTACGCAGCAACCACACCTTTGGATTCTGAAGCAGCCCAAATATATGTTCAGGCAGCTACTGAATACTATGGGAACACGGGAAGCCTACACGATATAGGAAGTACAGCAAAAGATATCCTTGAAAATTGTCGGCAAGAATTTGCTCAACTTCTTGGAGTTGCGAAGGACGGCGTTTATTTTACCAGCGGTGGATCTGAAAGCAATTATTTAGGAATACAAGCACTTCTTTCAGCTAAGAAAAAAAAGGGCTCACATATTATTTCCAGCCTTGCCGAGCATTCTTCTATTCGCAGTACATTGGATGCCCTGTCATTACAGGGTTATAAGATTACCCTCCTGCCTTTTACTGAGAATGGACAAATTGATCTCGAAGAGTTGAAAAAATCAACCCGTGATGACACCGTTTTAATAGCCATTCAGCATGGAAATTCAGAAATCGGCTCCCTGCAGCCTGTAGAGGAAATTAGCAAATGGTGTCAGGAGCAGCAAATATTATTTCATAGCGACTGTGTTCATACATTTGGGAAAATAAATTTGAAAAACATAACCAAATGGGTCGATAGTTTATCGATTTCATCACATAAATTTTACGGTCCAAAAGGAATTGGCGCTGGTTATATTAACCCTAAGCTTGCATGGAAGCCGCATTACCCGGGAACGACTCATGAAAAAGGCTTTAGACCTGGTACAGTAAATGTTCCTGCCATTGCTGCTATGACCGTTGCAGCTCAAAAAAGCATGGAAAAACAAGAGGAGTGGTTTACAGATATAAAAAAACTTCGTCAAGTGCTGTTATCTATTTTACTTGAAGCCCGCAATCACATAACTATTTACGAAAATACAGAAGAACGCCAGCTGCCGCACACTCTTGGAATGCGCTTGAACGGATTAGAGGGACAATGGGTGATGCTTGAATGCAACAGACTAGGCTTCGCCATTTCAACAGGCAGCGCCTGCTCTACAGGCCTTACCTCAGCATCCAAAACAATGAAAGCCATGAATATACCAGAGAAAATCGGCAAGGAATTCATCCGCATCTCCTTTGGGAAACATACAACTGAACAGGATGTTAAGGAGCTGGGAGAAACACTGCTAAGCATTATCCACAATAAGTAATAAGGGGGAATAGAAGAATGAAAGAACAGAAAAAGGTCTTCGGAGAGGAAAGACGAACACTGCTGCTAGCCCTCTTAAAAGAAACAAATGAACCCATGACAGGCAGCGAATTAGCAGCAAAGACAAATGTAAGCAGGCAAGTCATTGTAGGTGATATTTCGTTATTAAAGGCACGAAACGAACCGATTATCGCCACAAGCCAAGGGTACCTTTATTTAAAAAGCAACTCCCCTGTTTCAATGCATGAGCGGACTATCGCCTGTAACCATCCGCCTGATCGAACAGAAGAAGAATTAAATATATGTGTAGACCATGGCGTAACCGTAAAAGATGTCAAAATTGAACATCCTGTATATGGTGATTTAACCGCTTCTATATTAGTTTCCAACCGAAAAGAAGTGACACAATTTATCAAAAAAATAAAATCAACGCAATCTTCCTATTTACTAGAACTTACGAACGGAATCCATTTGCATACCATTTGTGCTCCATCAGAGAAGGCATTGGATGATGCAATAGAAGCTTTAAGGGAGACACATTTTCTCATTGATTCAACCGTTTGAAATAAAAGCAAAGTGCAGATTAAAAAGAGTCAGATACCTGTTGCTTATCTGACTCTTTGTTTTACTTTTTTAATTGATAGTATGGATAACTGCCTAATACCTTTACATGACAGTTGAGAGCCTCTATTTCGGCAATAGCGCCAGGAATTAATACATCATCAAGCGCTGTATCTAAATCAACAATGAAAAAGTAATTTCCCAGACCTGTCTTTGTCGGTCTTGATTCAATTTTAATTAAATTCAATTTTCTCCAAGCAAACGCGGATAATACTTGATGAAGAGCCCCTGAGTGGTCTGCCGGCAACGTAACCATTAAGGTTGTTTTATAACCAACATAGTCTGGTTTAATCGGCAGATTTAATGGCTGCTTTGATAAGAATATAAAACGGGTATGATTATAGGCAAAATCATGAATATCATATTTCGCAATGGCAAGACCATATTCCTTAGCGGCTAATTCATTCGCTATTGCCCCAATCGGCTGATCAGGGTGCTCGGCCACATATTGAGCAGCACCAGCGGTTGATGTAAAGCCTTCCGCTCTCACACCTTTTAACTCCTGATGTAAAAACTTATGGCACTGAGCAATAGCATGCGTATGACTGTAAATCGACTTTAATTCTTTCCAGTTATCAAGCTGATTAGGATGCACCATTAAATGCTGACGTATCGGCGCTGAAAGTTCCCCTCTAATCGGTAAATCCACTTCATGAATCAAATAATCAAGAGTAATGTTAACGGAGCCTTCCAAAGCATTTTCAAGCGGAACAACCGCGATATCTATCTCTTCATTCACGACTGCTTCAATGCAATCAGGAATGGTTGTATAGGCAATGGATTGATATTCTGGAAACATTTCGCGTACGGCCAAATCTGTAAATGTTGCTTTAGGACCTAAATAACCTGTTTTCAATTTACTATTCTCCCTATTTAGTATTTTACAAATACTTTACCACTTAAAAAAATAAATGTACACAGAAAAGCGGAAGCGCCTTGCTCAGCCCCGACAAGCATAAGTTAAGCCGTCAAGAAGGTCGTTCTTTAACCTTCTTGACGGATTGGCTTATGACCTCGAGGGGCTAGGCGCTGGAGCTAGACACAGAAAAGCCGAAGCACCTTGCCTAGAATCTAGCCACTAAAACATTTTATAAAAATATTATCTTTTTATAAAATAAGCTTTGTTTATTAATAATGGTTGATTTTTGACTCAGCTACCTTTCAGCACAGCTGAAAGGCGTGAGAAATGGACATTTCTCACGGATGAGTCAAAAATCTAACTAAATCAACATGATTCTTTAACATAGCCATCCATAACATAAAAAGGGTGCTGCTTCAAGTACGTTACTACGCACCTGAACCCAGCACCTCTACTTTTTCAACGAACTCCAGACGTCTAAGTCTTGTTAGGAGCTCTTCGATATCTATTTCCATACCAACAGTATTAACAGATAGAGTCACGTTCGCTCTCCCTTGCAGAGGAATGGTTTGATGTATAGTAAGTACGTTACAGCCTGCTGAAGCCACCGTTGTTAACAGATTAGAAAGTGCTCCTGACCGGTCCTCTAAATAGAAAAATAAAGTGATGATACGTTCTTTAACAACTGTATGGAATGGGAAAACCGTGTCCCTATACTTATAAAATGCACTTCTGCTCAAGTCAACACGCTGTACAGCGTCCCAGACCGATTCAGCTTTTCCCCGTTCGATCATTTCCTTTGCCTCAAGCGTTTTTTTCATTGCCTCAGGCAGTACATCTTCCCTTACTAAATAAAACTTTTTATCAGCTTTATTATGTTTCATTCCTCTACCCCCAAAAACAAATCCGCAAGTCTCTTTCCCTTTCTCTACTCTTGCGTTTAAACGATGTTTTTCCTACAACGCTAGTTTCACAGGCATTTTTCTTTTTAGTTAGAAAGCTTATTCAATAAACTCAAATTCAAATTCTAACAGCCTAACAGTGTCTCCATCTTTCGCTCCTCTTTCACGAAGCGCCTCGTCAACACCCATACCACGAAGCTGGCGGGCAAATCGCTTGACTGACTCATCTCTTGAAAAATCCGTCATTTTAAATAGCTTTTCAACTGCATCGCCAGATAAGACAAAGCTGCCGTCCGGATCTCTTGAGATTTCAAATTCCTTTTGCTCTGCTTCATGCTTATACAGTACATGGTGTACCCCATTATCCTCTGTTTCAGCCTGCAGCGGAAATTCAGGAGTTTGCTCAATCTTATCTGCAATAGCAAATAACAGATCTCTCAGACCCTTTCTTGTAACAGCTGAAATCGGAAAAATAGGATAATCCTCCTTGAGTTTCTTTTTAAACTCTTCTAGATTACTTTCCGCTTCCGGCATATCCATCTTATTAGCAACAATAATTTGCGGCCTTTCCATTAAGCGCAAATTATATTGTTCTAGTTCATTATTGATTGTGACATAGTCCTCGTATGGATCTCGTCCTTCCATCGCTGACATATCAATCACATGAACAATAACTCTTGTTCTCTCAATATGACGTAAAAATTGATGGCCCAATCCTACACCTGAGTGTGCACCTTCAATCAGTCCCGGCAAATCTGCCATAACAAAGCTTCGTCCATCCTCTGTTTCAACCATTCCTAAATTAGGTACAAGCGTTGTAAAGTGATAATCAGCTATTTTTGGTTTCGCTGATGAAACAACTGATAATAAAGTAGACTTTCCAACACTTGGGAAACCTACCAATCCTACATCTGCTAAAAGCTTTAATTCTAGAACGACGTCCCTTTCTTGACCCGGTTCTCCATGTTCTGAAAGCTCTGGAGCCGGATTAGCCGGCGTAGCAAAGCGCGAATTCCCTCTGCCGCCTCTGCCTCCCTTTGCAATAACCGAACGCTGACCGTGCTCCGTTAAATCAGCAATAACGGCACCTGTTTCAGCATCAGTCACAACCGTTCCCGGCGGAACTTTTACAATCATGTCCTTCGCACCGCGGCCATGTTGATTCTTAGACATTCCATGCTCACCGCGCGCAGCCTTAAAGTGACGTTGATAGCGAAAATCCATCAAAGTCCGTAAGCCTTCCTCCACTTCGAATACAACATCTGCTCCCTTACCGCCGTCGCCGCCTGCAGGGCCCCCCTTTGGTACATACTTTTCTCGACGAAAGGCGACCATTCCATTACCGCCATCTCCGCCCTTTACATACACTTTGACTCGATCCACAAACATATTTTATTTCCTCCAAACCATATTTAAGAACAAGAGCACACTTACTTATAAGGAATTATCACCTCAAGTGTCAATTCTCTCTCATTCATCTCAACTTGTTTTACATCAATCCCAAAAGAAGTATTATGTAAAAATGTTTTTATTGACTCTATATTCTCTATTATTCCACAAAAGTCAAAAAAGAAACGAAGCCCTTCCTGCTGCTGCTCAATGGTCAGGATTAAATGATTATCATAATAGCTTTTCATACTTTCATTTAAAACAGTAAAGAACTCACTGGTCCATTTAGTCAACTCTTCATCATTCAGCTTCCCGCATTTATGATCATCAATCACTTCAAACTCCAATTTAAATGACTCCGTTTCCCAATTATGCAATAAGAGCAGCGAGGTAAAATGAGGAAGGTTCAAGTTTGATAGTTTGGTTTCATGCTGTGCTTCAATGACAATTTCTCCTATAATTTCTTTTACACGGTCCATTTTATTTAAATCAATATTTCCTTTAATTAATTGCAGCTTATTTAGCCAGTCATGTCGTACATGCCGTAGTACTTCCACCGTATTCCATTCTTTTTTCATCATGAATAATACCCCTACACATTTATTTAGTGTCAGAAGACTGCTTTTTGCTAGTATATCAAAAAAGTTAGATAGAGTAAGCAATTTAAAGGAAAAAAGAAGAAATGAAAGTGTAAAATATAGAGTTTTTTAGCAAATTAAGGAAGTGTAAAAAGCAAAAGGAATCCAATTACTGCATTTTTTTCTGAAACATAAAGAAAACTCTAACCGTTACAGTTAGAGTTTTCATTCTTATTATGCTTCTTGAGCTACAGGGTATACGCTCACTTGTTTACGATCACGGCCTACACGCTCAAATTTAACAACACCGTCAACTTTTGCGAATAGAGTATCGTCACCACCACGGCCAACGTTTACTCCTGGATAGATTTTCGTACCGCGTTGGCGATAAAGAATGCTTCCGCCAGTTACGAATTGACCATCCGCACGCTTAGCACCAAGGCGCTTTGCGATTGAGTCACGACCGTTCTTAGTTGAACCTACTCCTTTTTTAGAAGCGAAAAACTGAAGATCTAATTTCAATAACATTGTATTCCACCTCCTACTTTTTGAAGGTTATTTTTATGTGCTCTCCGTATTGTTCCTCAATCGTTTGTAAGGAAATCACCATCGCTTCAAGGATAAGCTGAATTTTCTCCTGAGTGGCTTCCGGAATAGTTTCTGGAACACTACAGCTTAAAAATCCATCCTCGCCTTGCTCGATATCAGGGATAACTCCTGTTAACTCATGAACAGCATTAATCGCACCAAAGGATACCGCAGATGCTCCTGCACAGACAATATCCTTACCATGTTCATCAAATAATGCATGTCCCGTCATTGTGAACGATTGAATCAATTCGGATTCGTTACGATTAATCGTAATATAAATCATCGTTTAAAACCTTACGCGTTGATTTTTTCAACTGTAACTTTTGTGTATGGCTGACGATGACCTTGCTTTTTGCGGTAGTTTTTCTTCGCTTTATATTTGAAAACAATGATCTTCTTCGCGCGACCTTGTTTTTCAACTTTAGCTGTAACTGTAGCACCTTCAACAACTGGGCTTCCTACCTTTACGTTTTCACCACCAACGAAAAGAACCTTATCAAATGTAACTGTTTCGCCTGCTTCAGCGTTTAGCTTTTCAATGTAGATTGTTTGACCTTCTTCTACTTTGATTTGCTTACCGCCTGTTTCGATAATTGCGTACATAACTGCACCTCCTTATAAACTCAGACTCGCCAATCACAGGTGTTTTGCTAAAATAACAAACTCTTAATACCTGTTCCGAGCGGTTGTAGCACGGGTGCTACAAACATAACATAAGAAATCTTATCACATAGGGAAAGAAAATGTCAATATAGAAGTGCACTGTACAAAATAATTATTGGATGAAAGTTTTACCTTTATTAACGTATCTTCCCAATATAATAGAAAGGCCGCTTGCTGGTATGCACATCAAATTGCAACCTAAATCCCAATATTTCTTCCAGCCTGTCTCGGTGAACATTTTGTTCCCCGCAAAATACATGTTTCACTTCTTCTGTTAATTCAATCACAATTTCTTCAATATCACGATATCGATATTCATAAAGCTCTCTCTCAAGACGAAAGGCAACCGTTTCAGAGCTGGGAATTTTCCCGGTGCCTTCACACTCGGGACATCTTTCCATAAGACTCTCTGATAGAGAAACTTTTGTTTTTTTCCTTGTTAATTGTAAGATACCAAGCTGCGTAAAGCCGATTACATCTGTGCGGCGGCCATCCTTTTCTAATTCCTTTTTCATTTTCCCAATGACCTGACTGCGTTCTTGATCCGTCCTCATATCGATGAAATCAATTAAAATCATTCCGCCGACATCACGAAGGCGGATTTGTCTTGCCGCCTCCCCCGCTGCAAGCAGATTGGTTTTTAGAACGGTATCTGCTAAATTATTCTTGCCTGAATATTTCCCCGTATTGACATCAATAACCGTTAATGCTTCAACCTCATCAATGACTAAATAAGCCCCATTATCAAGCCAGACAATACGCTTTAATAATCTCTCTAATTCCCCCTCCAGATGGTAGAATGAGAAAATATTTTCTTTCTCTGTATGTATGGTTATGGGCAAATCAGGAAATTGCTTTTTTAGATTTTCCGCCATTTGGCGGTTATCTGCGATTACCTCGATATCGGCTGCAATGGGTTTAATATCTGTTATCATCTCTGATAGGAAATGATCCTGCTCAAGTAAAATTCCTGGTTTTTTCATTGCTTTTGCCCCAACTTCAAGCTCACGAAAAGCTTGTCTAAGTTGAGCTAGTTCCATACGAATGTCCTGCTCAGATACAGTGAGACTGGCTGTTCGAAAAATTAAGCCTTCATCAGCTTCTTTTAGTTCATATCCAAATTGCCGCATTTTTTCTCTTTCTTCCAACTGCTCCATTTTTTTCGATACGGCCACATATTTTCCTTTTGGCATATAAATAATCGATTGACCGGAAAGCTCAATGACAGCATTTAATCTTGGTCCCTTTGTTCCTGTGGCATCCTTGTCCACTTGAACCATCAGCCTTTCACCTTGGTGAACAAAAGATGAAATGCTCTTTTTCTCTTTCTTTGCTTTTTCCTCATCTGAAAGTACAAAGGAAGGCAATTTATTACGATAGATAAAGCCATTCTTTCCTTCCCCGATGTCAACAAAGGCTGCATTCATTCCGGGAAGCACTTTTGTTACGATTCCTATATATATGTTTCCAACAAGAGAGGCATGTCTTGGCTGCTTCACCACAAGCTTTTCCATTTTTTGATTATCGACAAGAGCGAAGCGTTTTTCTCTTGTTTCATAATTAACCACTAATTTCTTCAATTCACGTTCCTCGCTTTACCAACATCAAATTCGCTCGTCGAATTT